>Ga0115842_100005_pt1:0-30000 | contig 76662 bp, 49 predicted proteins | sample InSIn2SAF170_2_FD_83856 | JGI IMG/M metagenome (GOLD analysis project Ga0115842, IMG submission 83856)
CCGTAGTACGGATCATCCGTACCGAGGGTTCGAATCCCTCTCTCTCCGTTCGTCCACTATTGATCCTGAAAACGAATAACCCCGAATCTTTCTACGGAACGGAAAAGGCCCATTAACCTAGAGACTTCCTATTTTGACCTTTTTTTTTTCATTGCATAGCACAAAATGATAAAGTTATCATTTTGACTGAGCATTTGAACTCAGTATTTTCTTTTTTCCCGCAGTAAAGTATTACTGTTTATGGAACAGTAATAGCTCCACTCTTTAGTAGAAAAATTATATTTTTTTTTTTCATTAAAAATTATATCTGACTTAGTCCATAAATTGCAAAGGTATCGTTCATGAACGAATGGAAGGATTAGAATATCTCGTTTCTTTCCTCTTTTTTTTATCAATATAAATGGGACCAATCCCTACATTGTGTATTGGTACATACAAAAGATAAAATATCTTTGTCTCTCCCTGCTATTATGTATGAACAAAATTGTTTCAAACCTGTTCCATCATTAGCAATGTCCAAGTGAATAGATGTTCACTTTCGAGATGATCCGGGTCTAGCTCGATAACATGATCTCTTCCAATCCAATGTGAGAAAGTTACATAGTGTCTAATTTTTCCGATAAAGGGGTGTTTGCATGGGTTTGCCTTGGTATCGCGTTCATACCGTCGTATTGAATGATCCTGGACGGTTAATTTCTGTACATATAATGCATACAGCTCTAGTTGCTGGTTGGGCTGGTTCAATGACTCTGTACGAATTAGCAGTTTTTGATCCATCCGATCCTGTTCTTGATCCAATGTGGAGACAAGGTATGTTCGTTATACCTTTTATGACTCGTTTGGGAATAAAGGATTCATGGAGTGGGTGGAACATCACCGGAGAAACTGTAATTAATCCCGGTATTTGGAGTTATGAAGGTGTGGCCGGGGCACATATCATGTTTTCTGGCCTGTGCTTTTTGGCAGCTATCTGGCATTGGGTATATTGGGATCTGGACATATTCTGTGATGAACGTACGGGAAAACGTTGTTTAGATTTGCCAAAAGTATTTGGAATTCATTTATTCCTCTCAGGAGTAGCTTGTTTCGGATTTGGAGCATTTCATGTAACGGGTTTGTATGGTCCTGGGATATGGGTGTCTGATCCTTATGGACTAACTGGAAAAATACAACCAGTGGATCCAGCATGGGGAGCTGAAGGTTTTGATCCTTTTGTTCCAGGAGGAATAGCTTCTCATCATATAGCAGCGGGTATTTTGGGTATATTAGCAGGTCTATTCCATCTCAGTGTTCGTCCTCCCCAACGTTTATACGTAGGATTACGCATGGGGAATATTGAAACGGTCCTATCCAGCAGTATTGCTGCTGTGTTTTTTGCAGCTTTCATTGTTGCTGGGACCATGTGGTATGGCTCCGCAACTACTCCGGTCGAATTATTCGGTCCCACTCGTTACCAGTGGGATCAGGGATACTTCCAACAAGAAATAGATCGACGGGTTCGTGCCGGTCTGGCCGAAAATTTAAGTCTATCAGAAGCTTGGTCCAAAATTCCCGAGAAACTCGCTTTTTATGATTACATTGGTAATAATCCAGCTAAGGGGGGGTTATTCAGAGCAGGTGCAATGGACAATGGAGATGGAATAGCTGTTGGTTGGTTAGGACACCCTATCTTCAAAGATAAGGAGGGAAATGAGCTTTTTGTACGTCGTATGCCTACCTTTTTCGAAACATTTCCAGTAGTTCTGGTGGACAAAGAAGGAATTGTGAAAGCCGATGTTCCTTTTAGGAGGGCAGAATCAAAGTATAGTGTTGAACAAGTAGGTGTAACTGTTGAGTTCTATGGTGGTGGACTTGACAGGGTCAGTTTTGGTGATCCTGCTATAGTTAAAAAATACGCTAGACGTGCTCAATTAGGTGAAATTTTTGAATTAGATCGTGCTACTCTAAAATCTGATGGTGTTTTTCGTAGTAGTCCAAGGGGTTGGTTTACTTTTGGACATGCTACATTTGCTCTCCTTTTCTTTTCTGGACACATTTGGCATGGTGCTAGGACCTTATTCAGAGATGTTTTTGCTGGTATCGACGCGGATCTGGATGCTCGAGTAGAATTTGGAGCATTCCAAAAACTGGGAGATCCAACTACTAAAAGACAAGTGGTATGATATTGCTCCTATCTCTTCTCTAATAAATATTAGTACGAAAGCTATCTCCATAATTGTAAATTACGATCAAATCAAATCTATGGAAGCATTGGTTTATACATTCCTGTTGGTATCGACCCTAGGGATAATCTTTTTCGCTATTTTCTTCCGAGAACCACCCAAACTTCCGACTAAAGGGGGAAAATAATTTTTCTTCTCCAAATCGTCATTCTTTCTCTCCCATCAAAGAAAGAATGACCTTCCCTATAGGGAAGGTCATTCTTTCAATTAGTCCTCGTGATCCTCAAAAGGATCCCTAAGTTGTTTAGAGGGTTGCCCAAAGGCGGTGTATAGGGCATAACCAGTAAAGCTTACAAGTAAACAAGATATGGAGATGGTGACTAAGGTTGCAGTTTCCATTATTAGGTGATCCCAATATCATGGTATGTTTACCATATAATAACAAAGTTAACAGATCTCAACCAATACAATAGTTTCTATGGCTACACAGACCATTGATGATACTTCCAAAACCACGCCAAAAGAAACCCTTGTAGGAACGACCTTAAAACCGCTTAATTCAGAATATGGTAAAGTAGCTCCTGGATGGGGAACTACTCCTCTTATGGGTTTTGCAATGGCTCTATTTGCAGTATTCCTATCTATTATCTTGGAGATTTATAATTCTTCCGTTTTATTGGATGGGATTCCGGTTAGTTGGGGCTGAGGAACTCCAAAATTCACCTGGTGAGCTCTTGAAGAAAAAAAAGAACTGAGGGATTCAAACCCAGACCAAATAGTGGCTTTGAGTTTTTAGCTTATCTTGTTCCAATAGTTTGATCGTGTAATTACTTTTCTCTAAGGATTTTTGGAATATGGGTGTGCGACTTGTTGAAATCGATCCATATTTATAGTACAGAAGACCGATCTGTTATCTTCATCAAGATGGTCCTACCTCGTTGGATATTTCATTTCTAGAATATTGAATCTCTAGAGCACGAGGTCTATCATAGATATGTTCCGGAAGATCTGAACTATGGTTTGTACCTATCATTTCCTCGTCACCAGACTTCCAATAAAGAAATTGAAAGAGGTATTTCCTATAATAAATCGAAGGATCTATCCCCTCTCATAATTATGCTGATTATGACCAAAGAATGATATAGTATCTGATTTCTCTTAGTTAGCATATTTCGTCGAATGAGCGAAAATGAAAAGGTTATTACCCAGAGAACCTTTTGGGGATTTGATAAAATCATCGGGGTCTAATTGAAATCTGAGGTTTGGATTGATTCATCTATTGAGATCTCGACAAGATAATTCCTATAAATCGTCTATATTAGTTCTTTTCTAGGGAACTGATATCACACGAATAGGGTAAAAGATCGTTCAAAAGGCCTATAGTGATTTATCATAGGGATGAGCCGACTTGAAATTTTGGCACTTTTGAAAATTTTGGCACTATAGAGTCTTCTAATAGAAATGCTGGATTGTTTCGAATGATCTTCATTTCTCCAGCCGGTCAGGCAACGAACCCTCAAGTATCTCTTTTCCAAAATTTATTTATTCGTGTCCAAAAGCATTTGCGTGTTCTTGTTCAAGCCGTATGAAGGGAAATTCTCATGTACGGTTTTCAGAGGGGGAATTTAAGTTTACCTATCTCAATAAAGTATACGATCGGTTCGAAGAGCGTCTCGAGATTCAGGCGATTGCGGATGATATCACCAGTAAATATGTTCCTCCTCATGTCAATATATTTTATTGTCTAGGGGGGATCACACTTACTTGTTTTTTAGTACAAGTAGCTACTGGTTTTGCTATGACTTTTTACTATCGTCCGACCGTTACAGAAGCTTTTGCCTCTGTTCAATACCTAATGACCGAAGTTAACTTTGGTTGGTTAATCCGATCAATTCATCGATGGTCGGCAAGTATGATGGTTCTAATGATGATCCTGCACGTATTCCGTGTTTATCTCACAGGTGGATTCAAAAAACCCCGTGAATTAACTTGGGTCACAGGTGTAATTTTGGCTGTGTTGACCGTATCTTTCGGTGTAACTGGTTATTCTTTGCCCTGGGATCAAATTGGTTATTGGGCAGTGAAAATTGTGACTGGTGTGCCTGAGGCTATTCCTGTAATAGGATCTCCTCTGGTAGAATTATTACGCGGAAGTGTTAGTGTGGGTCAATCTACCTTGACTCGTTTTTATAGTTTACACACTTTCATATTACCCCTTCTTACTGCTGTATTTATGCCAATGCACTTTCTAATGATCCGTAAGCAGGGTATTCCAGGTCCTTTATAGAGAGGAAAGATAGATTGAAAATAACTATTCATAACTTATTGTTCCGAATAACGACAGTAATATATCATCGCCAGGAATATTTCTTATTCAAAAATGGAAATATCCATAGAAAAATATGGTCCTCGGATTTCTCCTTTCGATTTTGGAGTATTATTCATCCAATACAAACAAATAATTGGAGTAGATTCTCAGACGGAGAAGATGGATTATGGGAGTGTGTGACTTGAACTATTGATTAGGCCATGCAGATACTTTCTCCGATCTACCACATAAATATTTCTGATAAAATGTGTCTCTGTCCCAATTTCCTTATCAGAAATAGGAAGTTTAGCACCTGGGTGGAAAGGCATTGTTCAGTTTGTTCCAAGAGAATTCTTTCTATGATCGAATCCGAATCAGGAAGGGCTCCGTGAGATCCGGACAATGGGACAATATTTTCATATATTCAATAATTGGACTATATGACTTTACTTCTCCTTTTCATAGTGTGAAAATGCATCCATTTCCCTTGCATCCATTTCGATGGGAAAACTATTGGAGTGAAAGAAGGGATCTAAGGAAGGAGAGAGGCCGGATCAATAACAAGTCAATACCTTGTATGCTAAAAAACTTTTGAGGTCTATTCGTGGTGATAAACACAAATTACAAGGACTAAGATGGTCCAAAAGGCATATCGATCATGATCGAATTTGTGAGCTTACTTGGGTCATGAGCATTTAACTGGAATAATAAAATGACCAATGATGGATGATCATAGACATTATTAGTCCCTATTTTTCCAATTCGTCTTCCATCACGGGAAAAATAAGTGATATATACTTCCTCAGTTATTGTTCGAGCCGGATGATAAAAATTGGCATGTCCGGTTCTTTCGGGGGATAGATCCATAAAGATCTACTTATCCCAATAACAAAGAAACCTGACCTAAATGATCCTGTATTAAGGGCTAAATTAGCTAAAGGTATGGGACATAATTATTATGGAGAGCCCGCTTGGCCCAATGATCTTTCATATATTTTTCCAGTAGTAATTTTAGGTACTATTGCATGTACAATAGGTTTAGCGGTTCTAGAACCATCAATGATTGGTGAACCAGCAAATCCATTTGCAACTCCTTTAGAGATATTACCCGAATGGTATTTTTTCCCTGTATTCCAAATACTTCGTACAGTACCTAACAAATTATTAGGTGTCCTTTTAATGGGCTCAGTACCCGCGGGATCATTGACGGTGCCTTTTCTAGAGAATGTGAATCAATTTCAGAATCCATTTCGTCGTCCAGTAGCTACAACAGTATCCTTGATCGGTACTGCAGTAGCCCTTTGGTTAGGTATTGGGGCAGCGTTGCCTATTGATGAATCTTTAACTTTAGGTCTTTTCCAATGTGATCCAACTGTCGAATATCAAAATATTTTCATTTTTTTATTAATATATCTAGGGAGTAGTTGCTTCAAGAAAAATTATATCTCCCTAGATATATCCATCTTGTCAGAGATTTCTTTCGAATATTCCATGAAATAGAGATATGTCAAAGATTTGAAATGAAATGATTCTCATGACTCTCCAGAATAACTTGGGGAAAGGAAATGAATGAAAAGATGGAATGGAACCATTTAATGAACCTGAAACTAATTCCTGGGTGGATCAATTGCAAAACGTTTTCGTAGAACTTCCAATACCTGTTCGACAGATTCCTTTCCGAAGTGTTCAATTCTCATTAGATCTTCTCGACTGTAATTTAAGAGGTCCAATAATGTATGTATATTGGCTCTCCTGAGGCAGTTATAGGTTCTGGGGGGTAACTCTAATTGGTCAATGAAAATATGTTGAAATGCAATTTTTTCTTTCGTTTCCCCTGTATCAGTCAATACGTGCGAAAGGGGGAAGGGAGGCATATTAGACCCTTTTCTATTGTTCATTCCATCGATGTTCTGTTCCTCTCCATGCAGGAAGGGAATAAATAAGTCGATCAAATTTCGAGAAGCTTCGTAAAGCGCCTCTCTAGGAGTTAACCCCCCATTCGTCCATATTTCCAGGAAAAGTACTTCTCGTATTTCATTTCCGCTCCCATAGGAATGAATACTATAATTCGCGTCGCGAACAGGCATAAAAACAGCATCTATAGGAAAAATTCCGTCCTGATAATTATTTGGACTATGTATAATATATCCGCGATTTTTTTCAATTCGTAATTTTATATCAGAAGTAATTGATTTAGTAAGTCTAGCTATATGTTGTGTAGTATCAATTATTTTCACAGAAGGTGGTAATATGATATCTTGAGCAGTTACATTTCTGGGTCCAACAATATAGATAGAAGCTTCTCGGACTCCGTACGAATCACTTCTAAGTACAATTTCTTTTAGATTCATCAAAATGTCATGTACCGATTCTTCAATACCTATTATTGCGGAATATTCATGTTTTATGTTCTCCAATTTAACACGTGTAATACATGTTCCTTCTACTTCTCCAAGTAAAGCTCTTCGCATTGCAATGCCTATTGTATCGGCTCGACCCTTGCGGAGCGGGGATAGAGCAAAACGGCCATAATGAAGACGCTTACTGTATGCTCTGGATTCGATGCACTTCCATCGTAGTGTCTGAATAGAGACTGAGATTTCATCTCGAATCATACCAAGATTATTTGATCAGATTATAAAATAATTTCTTTCTCTTGAAATTCATTCAATTCTTACACACGTCTCTTTTTGGGAGGTCTACATCCATTATGTGGCATAGGGGTTACGTCACGTACAAAACTTAATAGTATGCCACTTCTACGAATGGTTCGTAATGCTGTATCTCTCCCCCGACCAGGGCCACTTATCATAACTTCTACTCGTTCCATACCCCGATCCATTAATGTACGAATAACATTTTCTGCTGCAGTCTGGGCAGCAAATGGTGTACCTCTCCTTGTGCCTTTGAATCCACAGGCACCGGCAGAAGACCAAGAAAAAACTTGTCCCCGTACATCTGTAACAGTCACAATGGTATTGTTAAAACTTGCTCGAACGTGAATAACTCCTTTGAGTACTCGATGTTCATTCCTACGTGAACCAATTCTTCTTGTAGTTTTTGACATATTAATCATTATGAGTTCAGTTCGAAAAATGCATATTGAAATCTATTTTACCACTAGATCCGCTCATTGATATAGAGGGGAATTACCCCTGTTTTTGCTTATGTCTCGGATTGGAACAAATTATCATAACTCGTTTCCGTCTACGAATTGGCCGACATTTTCCACAAATTCTACGAATAGAAGCACGAATTTTCATATTTGTGACCCTCCAATTTACTCATATTACATTTTGTTTCCTGAGAAAGAAGAGTCCATTGAATCTATGATTCTCGATCCCCATCAGATGTTCAAAAGGTGATTTAATCATTTGAAGATTTGTTGCTAAGTCTATATATTATACGTCCTTTGCTTAAATCATAAGCACTTAATTCGACCTTGACCCTATCTCCTGGTAGTATTCGTACGGAATTACGTCGAATCCTACCCGAAATATGAGTCAGAATCTGACATCCATTATCTGTCAGAACTCGAAACATACCGTTGGGGAGTGATTCAGTAACCAAACCTTCCGCATGGATCAGATTCTGTTTCTTCATCGAATCTCCTCCTCTTTTGATTCAAAAACTTGACTAACGTGCTTGGATGAAGATGAATGGTGTCTCGACTTGCTCCGACTTTTCATACTATGGGGATATCTTACAGAATAAATATTTTTGGACAACATTTGGATTAATTACCATACATAACATAAAATTTCTCCTCCAATTTTTTTCTGTCGAGCTTCTCGATCCGTCAAAATTCCTTGGGAAGTAGAAAGAATTACGATCCCCATTCCACCTAGAACTTTTGGAATTTCTCGATAATTAGAATAAATTCTCAAACCAGGTTTGCTGGTACGCTTTGACGTGGTCATATATGTCCTTTTCTTCCTTCTCCGATATTTTGAAGTCGATATCAAAAAATATTTTTGGCCTTCCTGATGTTCCCTAACATCTTCTATAAAACCTTCTCGTAAAAGGATCCTTACAATGTTCTTGGTAATATTAGTAGCTGTTACTCGAACCGTTCCTTTTTCTACCATGTCAGCGTTTCTTATAGAAGTAATTAGATTGGTAATAGTATCGTTACCCATGACGAACGAATTCTTAGGAATTCCTGGTCTCGATATAAAAGGCATGTTCGATCTTCTTTGAGGAATATGCCTGAGGTGCAATGAATTTAATTGATCCATGTACCATTTGATGAACCTTAAGTCAAAGATTCTTACAAGATCTATCAGTACTTATAATACTTCGGGAGCCAATGAAACTATTTTTGTGAAATTCAATTGTCTCAATTCCTGAGCAACCGGACCAAAAACTCGAGTTCCTTTTGGATTTCCTTCCTGATCAATGACAACGGCTGCATTGTCATCAGATCGTATCATCATTCCATTGTCACGTTCAAATTCTTTACAGGTGCGTATAACTACGGCTCTAACTACTTCCGATTTTTCCAGGGGCATGTTAGGTACTGCTTCTTTAATTATAGCAATGATAACATCACCTATATGAGCGCATTTACGATTACTTGCTCCTAGAACTCGAATACACATTATTTTTCGGGCTCCACTGTTATCCGCTATATTCAAATAAGTTTGAGACTGAATCATTTTTCCTCCAAAATATTTTTTACCTCGGCAGATAACATGAAAAAAGGAAGAGTTCTTAAGAACTAGTAATCTTCTTCCACCAGAAATAACTCTTTGATTCTGTATGGATGGGTTGGGTTAAGTAGTAACAAATTGAGTACGTATAGGCATTTTGTATGCAGCTATTCTAGCAGCTGCTCTAGCGACGGTTTCGGATACTCCGCCCATTTCATAAAGTATTCGACCTGGTCTGATGACAGATACCCAATATTCGGGAGATCCTTTCCCGGAACCCATACGTGTTTCTGCAGGTCTCATTGTAATAGGTTTGTCGGGAAATATACGTACCCATATTTTTCCGCCACGACGGGCATAACGATTAATCGTTCTTCGTCCGGCTTCTATCTGCCCAGATGTGATCCAAGCGGGTTCAAGTGCTTGAAGAGCGAATCTACCGAAACAAATGCGATTGCCGCGGTAAGATACTCCTTTCATTCTTCCCCTATGTTGTTTACGAAATTTTGTTCTTTTTGGGTTATAGTCGATGGTTAATAGTATTTTGATCCCATCTCTAATCCAGAACCGGACATGAAAGTTTCTTCTCATCCGGCTCCTCGTGAATAATCAATGTGTAGATAAATGAGTCTATATCTATGCATTACACATATTGTATATAGAATCTAATTTACAGGACGAATAACTCTTACATTTCCATCCAATGTCTTAATAAAGAATTTCACAGGCGAATATTTACTCTTCCAGTATTTGCTCCATGGGGTCGACTTACCTATAGACTCCAATGATATTAATTGGTTTTTGGTTTATTTCGCCATCCTATCCAATGAATGATTAAGATTCCTATATGATCTTATGCAGTCATAGGTTCCATCGTTCCATAGCTTCTATCTAAATGCCCAGGTCTTCCCTCCGCAATGGAGCTTTCTTTTCATCTGTTACGGAATCAATTTCCTTAGTTTCCATCGACCCGAAGCTCTTTCTCCTTCATAAACTGAATTCCTTCAATCTTGCTTGAATGAATCAGGATGATTCTTATGCTTTATCACACTGCTTTTTGGAGGGTAGTTAATGAACCATACAATATTGGGAGAATATTTCTCCTTTTTCTTCTTTTTCCGCATTACCAAACACCTTTCTCGCTTCACGAGAGATCAAAATATCATTTTTTCTCTCGTGGAAGAAAGTATTTACGAGGTGATAGTATCTACCCATAGTTATTGGATCTTGGCAATATGAAGCAATGAGTTAGTCTCTAGTTTATTTATAGAGACCAACTCGTTCTTATTTCGAGTTCTCCATAACTTCGGAAAAGAATGAAAAGCTCGATTCCAACGAGTCGCACACTAAGCATAGCACGGTTCCAAAATGGTAAATCTAATTTCTATTCGATCTGATAGAATTGATGATCCATGATTGGGCAGATTGGAAAAAAAAGACCAATTATTCCTACTCTTCTAAAATCCAAATTTTTATCCCTAAAACTCCATAGATGGTTTTAACCGGATAATAACAATAATCAATCCTAGCCCGAATTGTTTGTAGGGGAACCCTACCTCCCCTGTCCCATTCGACCCGGGCAATTTCCTTTCCATCGAGACGTCCTGCAATTTGGATCTGAATACCTTCTACCTCTTCCCGTTCAGCCAGTTCAATAGCTTTCTTCATTGTTTTTCTGAATGGAACTCTCTTCTCTAGCTGTAGGGCAATATACTCTGCAAGAATATTAGGTTTTCTATAGGGTTTCGCCACTTTTTCTATAGCAATGTGAAGTTTTCGGTCCACAGAATCGAGCATATTTAGTACATCGTTTCTTAATTTTTCAATTCCTTGACCCCTACCTTCTATTAACAACAAGTTGGGAAATCCAATATAGATTTTGACCTTAATCAAATCGATCTTTCTGCTAATCTCTACACGTGCAATTCCTCCATAATTCGAGGAGCTCTTTATATGCGTTCGTACATAGTTTTCAATGCAAGTACGTATTTTTTGATCTTCTCGGAGATCTTTGGAATAATTCCTTTGTTGTGCGAACCAATGGGAACGCTCATTTTGAGTTACACCAAGTCTAAAACCAAGTGGATTTATTTTCTGCGCCATACATATCCTTTTTTTCGGGATTCTATTGACATAATCGGATCATTCGATCTGGAGATTTCCTCCGATACAATAGTTATATGACAAGTGGGTTTCTGTATTGGATAACCGCGTCCCTGAGCTCTAGGTTGAATCCTTTTAAAAACAGCACCCTCATTCACTTCGACTCTACCAACGAGTAAATTGGCTTTGTTCAAACCCATATTGTGATTTGCATTCGCCGCCGCAGAATGAATTAATTGTGATATGGGATAACAGGCCCCATAAGGCATCAGTTCCAATATCATAAGTGCTTGTCCATATGAACGACCACGAATTTGATTAATTACTCTACGCGCTTTATGAGCAGACATACGTATATTTCTCGCCAAAGCTCGTATCTCTGGACCTGGACTATTATTTCCCATTGACTCCATCCTCCCTAATGAATGACAAGTCTTTCTCAATTAACGACGAGATTTCTTATCGTTTTTTGCATGTCCCTGAAAAAGTAGGGTAGGTGCAAATTCCCCCAATTTGTGGTCTACCATACGATCTGTTACATAAATGGGTAAATGTTCCCTCCCATTATGAACAGCAATTGTATGACCGATCATTGCGGGTACAATGACAGATGCCCGGGACCAAGTAACTATTATCTTTTTTTCTTCTTTTATGTTTAGATTTTTAATTTTCCTCAATGAATGATTAGCCACAAAAGGATTTTTTTTCAGTGAACGTGCCATGATCAATTACCTTTATTTCCTTTTTTTTTATGGATATCCAACCATTCTTACTCACGTCGACGAAGGATTGAAGCATCACTGTATCTATTTCTCTTCCGACTTTTCTTTCCAAGTGCACTATAGCCCCAGGGGGTCACAGGTTTTTTCCTGCCAATTGGGGTTCTTCCTTCCCCACCTCCATGAGGATGGTCTACAGGGTTCATAGCTACTCCTCTTACCTCAGAACGCTTACCCAACCAACGTTTAGCTCCGGCTTTACCGAAACTTCTATTGTTTGCAGTGATATTACCCACTTGTCCAATTGTGGCTGAGCAGTTCTCAGATATTAAACGAACTTCTCCAGATGGTAATCTTAATGTGGCCGATCGATCTTCTTTTGCGATAAGTTCTGCTACAGCACCTGCCGCTCTAGCCAATTGTCCACCCTTTCCAAGTGTTATTTCTATGTTGTGTATAGCCGTGCCTAAGGGCATATTGGTTGAAGTAGACTCTTATTCCGATGAATTAAAATCCCTTCCCAAACTGTACAAGCCTCTCTCAGGGCATACAGCTTTCTGGATGTATATTATATTCACATATATTGAATAAATATAATCGAGATGAGAAGGAGCATCTATTGTATTCTCTATGTCCCGATTCTCTACATCCTAGGTCTCTCTATTCCATCATCTGGCTTATATTCTTTATGTAGCATTCAGAATGAATGACTTTATCAAATTACGCTAATACTTTCGTATGTTACGGATAACGTAGGAGGCATATTAAACATCTTTTTCTCTTCTCTCTCTTTTTACTTTTTTCCTCTCCCCATCTTTTTATTTTGGGAATTACTACCACTGTCCAGCTCCGAATCCGCCTCTGACCATCAGATCAAATGTGAGTAACTTGTCTTTTTAGAGGGTGCCTCTATCCCATTTTGTTCATGCTTCGGACAAACAATCAGGTCCTCTCCATATTATTATATCTTCGGAACCAATGATCCGATATGAACAATTTTTGAATCCAATCACCTGCTGTCATTTATCCTCAGTTTCCCTTTGGGGTTCGTCCCGTAAAAGTGTCCTTGTTGGATCAGTGATAGATTTATAGGTTTCGCTGTAAACCCAATCGGTTGCTTCCGATCACGTAAATTAATAATTCAAACCGCACTCAGAGGTAGGGCATTTCCTATGGATATAGGAGCTTTTGGACCAGAAAGAATAGTATCTCCAATCATGACCCCTCTGGGATGCAGAATATACATCTTATCGCCATTCTTGTAATGCACCTTGCAAATGTATGCACTTCTATTAGGGTCGTATTCTATGGTTACAATTTCTCCTGATATGTGTTCCTTATTCCGTCGAAAATCAATTTGACGATACAGACGCTTGTGACCCCCTCCCCTGTGTCTTGCGGTAATAATTCCTCTTCCATTACGACCTTTCCCACAATGATGTTGTCCAGAGGTCAATTTCTTCTGCGGGTCCAACTGCACTCTTCCATCGAAACCTGATACAGATCTATTGCGTGTATCCGGAGTTAAAATTCTATATGAACGGATGGCCATTTAGTTTCAAATTTGAAATCTTATTGTTCTGAAAAGAGTGGAATAGAATCACCGGTTCTAAGTGTAATAATCACACGTTTACAACGTATTGGATGTCCTATCATTGACACTCTCTTTCCTCCTTTTTCAGGGAGGCGATAGCTGTTCATAGCTATTACTTTAACATCGAAGAAATTTTCAATCCAATTTTTAATCTTTGTTTTGTTCGATTGCGAATCGACGTTAAAAGTATATTGGTTCCTTTCCAATAGACGAATACTTTTCTCCGTAAGTACTGGATATTTCACTTCATCCATAATTTTTTCCCTCCTTTTCTCCTTTTTTTCCCGTAAAGCCTGTAGCTATTATTATATCGGATCATATACCAATTTAATTATACAGATATATCATAGTTTAGGTATGGAAGTTATGCACGAACGTAATGCTCACAACTTTCCTCTGGATCTAGCCGCTGTTGAATCTATTTCAATAGGTGGATAATACTCTGATGGATTGTTATCGTGTATTGCTTAATTGAAGCATACCAAGCCTTTCATTCATTTTATTGAAAGGCTTGGTATGCTTCAATTGTTTGGTGTTATTCTTCATACTTATTCCCATTCCATCAATAATAGATATGTGCAGTTCCCCTGCATCCAGCAGGAATTGAACCCGCGAGTTCGCCAATTATGAGTTGGGCGCTTTAACCATTCAGCCATGGATGCTGGATAAAGATCATCAACATATTCATTCTATAATATGAGTATAGACTCAGATCTAAAATTGGGTAGTTCGGGATTGGGACCCATTTACATTCTTTCTCTCATACTTGATTCATGTCAAATATTCTCAATAGACATTCAAATAACATTTCATTTCATTGAATTAATTTGATAATAAGCCATGGACGAAACAAAATATGCGAATCAATTAGAATTGATTTTATTTATTGTTCGGTCCTTTGGTCTTCCACTCATGGTGGGTGGTATAATAATGAAGAAGTTGACGTAAAAATATAAGAATTTGATCTATTTCAAAGGAGTATATTCATGCTGGCTGGATATTTTCATTAATATATAGTCTCATTCCTACCTATTCTTGCATCCTTTATTTCCAGAGCCTCCCATTGGTCAAGAACCGGACTACTAGTTACGAATCAAGTATCGAACCAATGGGAAGATACTTGGATCCGATCTAAGATCATTATATGTTCGCTCCAGTTCTTGTTGTTCTTGATGTTGGAACAGTCTCCCTTTCTCTATGGGCTATGAGTTCTAGTATACAGGGTATATCTGCATTTATAGGAGCTTCAATTCTCGTGCTTATTTTCATCGTTGGTTCAGTCCATGCGTGGCGAAGAGGAACATTGGAATGGTCCTTAATTTCCGAGTGGGGGAGGGAAGTACAAAATGACATAAAGCCAATGATGAATCCTATGAAGTTACCTTTACTCGATCAAACAATTTTGAATCCAGATATTTCCCCAAACGATCTGTCGAACGAATTGGGCCAGACTCTACAGTTTATGAACGCTCCTTTACAGTATTAATTGTGGTTTCATCAAATTCGCTTCATTAATAGATTCGCGATTCGACTCCGATCGTTACGGTCCGGTACCAAGATCTGGACCTGGACGAGCTTACCTCATTATAACAGCGGGACTGTGACCATGAAAAAGGCTCCTTCTGTAGTGAGATTTATTATACGAACAAATGCCGGAACAAAAATATGTAGTTGCCCTGGAGCATGTACTATCACAGAGAAATGTTTGGTACAGATTATTATAGTACCGTTCGCAAAGTAGATAAGTTAATTCCTGTGGATGTCTATTCGCCAGATTGCCCACCTGAACCAGAGGCTATTATAGATGCTATAACGAAACTTCGTGAAAGAAAAGATAGTTCGATGGATATATGAGGCCCGAACTCCAACAAGGAAAGAATAAAATATTTCACTATAAATCATAGGGATCATCATATTGGATCCAGTATTCATACTAGAAACTATGGTCAAAAGTTATTACATCAATCTTATGAACCTCAATTCGAATCTACTTTCGAGATACCCTCTGCAACGTTTGGATCTACTTCAACTCTGCAATTATAGATCTATCATTGGGATAATCTATCCCATTTCGATTCGGATGGAATAGGATGAATAGATTCCGACTAGTGCCGAATTATCAGTCCCACCGTCAAATCTTGACTTCTGAGTTCTCGATCCTACTTTTTTATATGTACAGAGTATCGTGATTCAATTGGAACGGACAGAGAGGGACAATATGAGCAAAGAAGAGGGAGAGAACAGATTGATCCATCTATCTATTTTGATCGGGGTGTCTCCGTATGTAGATATACATCTAGATAGAATAGATTTAGATAGATGGATATGGAGACATGGATATTGACATCTTGCCAGGAACCAGATTTGAACTGGTGGCACGAGGATTTTCAGTCCTCTGCTCTACCAACTGAGCTATCCCGGCTCTTCCCTGTGGATCATCCTGGTACAGGGTTTTAACTTGTGTCAACTAAAAAGAAGTAAAAAGGTATTTTTACTAGTTTTTAGAATGATCTTTTTTATTTTCGATCTGGAAGTCACTAATATGATTAAAATTGCAATCGAATAATTTCAAAATGATATAATCTATGTAGATCATATATCACAAAATCAATTGATCATATGATCAGCTTATTAACAGATCAACTCAACTGGTCATAAGATGGATGAAAAGATTCATGTTCTAATTTCTTCTCTTCATGAAAAAAAAAAAATAGCGAGGTAAAAGAATCGAGAAATTAGAATGGATTCGAACCAATGGAATTGGAGAAGATAGATCAGTCCGTTCGGGAACGAACCTGGGTGGGGATAGAGGGACTTGAACCCTCACGGTCTATAAAGCCAACGGATTTTCCTCCTACTGCAATTTGCATTGTTGTTGACATTGACATGTAGAATTGGACTCTATCTTTATCCTCGTCCAACCTTTTATTCCAAAAAAGAATTCAATTTTCCATCTAGAGTAGATAAGTTCATAATTGGATTACTTAATGTCAAATCAGTACTTCAACTCGAATCTGGCATCTATCTTATGAATAAAATGCTTGGAACGATTCAAGTTCTGATCGCCAGTTTTGTCTGATGTTATATAACATCTCTCTCCATTTTTGAGGTGTAAATAGATCGTTCTATAACTACAGTATTGGACCAAATGAGATTCATTCGTTAGAATAGCTTCCATTGAGTCTCTGCACCTATCCCCTTCCTATCTTAGGAGAAGAAACATTGTCTTCATGAACCGGATTTGGCTCAGGATTACCCATTCAAAATATCCCAGGGTTCCCTGGATTTGGAAGCTATCACTTGGTAGGTTTCCATACCAAGGCTCAATTCGATCAAGTCCGTAGCGTCTACCAATTCCGCCATATCCCCTTCTCGAAGAACAAGATAATACCTTGATCTAATCCTATTATGTCCATCAGCATTATTCATTGGATATTTGCTCAATATTGGGTGGGAGAAATATCCTCCCCTACTCCCCTTCTCTCCCCATCTCTCCCCATCTCTACCCCAATCGAATATGACTGGGAATCATTATATTATTTATCCATTTGAAATGCAATGTTATTATCCTCCCCTAGTCGATTTGGAAGAGTGAGTAAAACGATCGATATCAATTGACCCTTACTTCTCCTTTCTTTCCCTTGAAAGAATCTACATTCAAACAATGTTCCGTTGTAATCGTAATCTGGATTGCGTCATTGAATCTGATTCGCGCTATAATCGTTAGGATTCCAAAGGAATCTATGGATCTCACCCCAATGAAATGGGGAGTGATATTCCATCGAGCCTGCTTAGCTCAGAGGTTAGAGCATCGCACTTGTAATGCGATGGTCATCGGTTCGATCCCGATAGCTGGCTCTTTTCCGTTCCTCTCATTTCCATAATTCACAAAGTTTTGTTAGGATCAAGATGGAATGGAGAATACTCTTACGATCGTTCGTCGGGTCCGTCATGCCATGATCATTTACTCCCAACTAGGAACGGGATGAATGAAATGAAATGATTGGAGCTATTAGGATCAATAACAAATTGGAGAAAGATCTTCGTTTTCCATATAAAAGAATTCCAGTAGTACTCATACGGTTATACTATTCTTTCTTCTTTCTAGCACTATTTGTTAATTGAATAAGGAGTTTCTATGTCCCGTTATCGGGGACCTCGTTTAAAAATAATACGTCGTCTGAAAACTTTACCAGGTCTCACTAGTAAAAGACCCAAAAACAGAAAGGATTCTATGAACCGGTCTTCTTCCAGGAAAATATCTCAATATCGTATCCGGCTAGAAGAAAAACAGAAATTGCGTTTTCATTACGGACTAACGGAGCGACAATTGCTGAAATATGTTCGTATTGCTAGAAGAGCCAAAGGCTCAACGGGTCAGGTCCTATTGCAATTACTTGAAATGCGTTTGGATAATATTCTTTTTCGATTGGGTATGGCTCCCACCATTCCCGGAGCTAGACAATTAGTGAATCATGGACATATCCGGGTCAATGACCATATGGTAGATATACCAAGTTACCCTTGCAAACCTCAAGATGTGATTACTATAAGAGATCAACAAAGATTGAGAGCTATCATTAAGAAGAATATAGATCTGTTCCAGAGGGATAAATTGCCAAATCATTTGACTTTTCATTCCTTACAATATAAAGGATCCATCAATCAAATAATAGATAGTAAATGGATCAATTTGAAGATTAATGAATTGCTGGTCGTAGAGTATTATTCCCGTCAAGCTTGAATCGAGAATGAAAGAGAGGGGTGGGTTGGTTGCTGGGCATCTGGAAATTATGTTCTTCTCCCTTATTTTTCCCTTCCCCGAAGGAGACATTTTATAATCCTTACGTACGTTACTTGTTATCTGCTATACTTTTTTTTATTGCTTCTTAAAATAGTCTTTACTTTTCCCATACCACGAACCAATGTTCGTTCTATTTTCTCTATTACAAATAGAGGTAGATTGATCCTGGAATTAGGAAATAGTCCTATTGGATTCAATAGATTGGAAAAACAATGGATGAGAAGAAAATAGATAGATAGTAGGGCGAAGATACGGAAAGAGAGGGATTCGAACCCTCGGTAAGCAGAAGCCTACATAGCAGTTCCAATGCTACGCCTTGAACCGCTCGGCCATCTTTCCTATGAGATCTCTTGGTTCTAATTAATAAAATGAGTCAATAGCAACTTCCTTACGAAACGAATTCTTTTTGTTCGGGTACGAACAGTTCAATCTTTCGGAAATAAATAGATAATCAATAAGGTAATGATTCAATCCCCCCCCCGGAAAGACGAAAGGACATTTTTTACAACTTCCTCTTATTTTAGGAAATCCTAAATAATCCCGGTTAATCTGACGTATTCGGATCGCCTAATCAATAATTTAAGACAGATTAACTGATCCATTCCATATTATGATCATATATAGATCTGTAGTGATCATCTTATCAATTGTATAAGAACTAATTCTTTGGCAATGATCCTGTGTCATGATGACTATATTTTCCCGATATTCTTTTATCTATATGGATAAAGCACACAATTGCTGGGTAGGCATTTCATCCTCATTATGCAGTGCTCGATCGTTTAACTCTTTCTTTGTTCGGATCATAATCGAACTGGACTTCGCGAGTTTACCCAATCTATTATTCTTTCAATACGAGCCTTTTTCCATTATTATTCATATTACTAATGAACAATTATTCAATTTATTCCCTATCTATTCTAATTTTAAAGAATAGATTGGAATAGATTGGAATAGATTGGAATAGATTGGAATAGATAGAATGAGAACATATTTACGATTGTAAGGAAATCCATTTTATGGTATTGTGCACCAGAAAAAAATTTCGTTCATGGAATCATTTGCGTAAGGGAATGAAGGAAATTATCAAATCTGTAATTGACTATGCCTAGATCTCAGAGAAATGACAATTTTATTGATAAGACCTTCACAATTGTAGCAGATATCTTATTGCGAATAATCCCGATGGCTCCGGGGGAGAAAGAAGCATTTACCTATTACAGAGATGGTGTGATTTGATATTTTTTCCGTTCTTCTTTTTTGGGGAAAGAAAAGGTAAGGTATTCGGGAATAAAAATTGGGTAAAATAAAACTTACGCTCAGTGAAGGTGAGTTCTGGAGATAGAACAATTCCTTCTGTCGTGTATCCCCGGTCAATGCACCTTTAGATGCTTTCATCTCCTGAGGATTTTAGTACCGAGCGAAAGGTTACACCTATGCAATAGGCCTTGCTTGTATAGTTGAACCTATTTGATAGGCGCGCATGAGGGGAGAAAGCACTACGTATGGAAATCGACAACACAAAAGCTTCGTTATAGCCCATATGCATTACCCTTTTCTGAAGGGTAGTGAGAATGGTTGGGACAACAAACATCCATCTCGTTTGTACTTCGGATACCCTTATAATGGAACCATCGGAGATTGTTGAAGTGATTAATCCCCGGAGAATACAGGGCGTTAAGAACAAATAAATTGTTAGAGGTTCCATTCCTAGTAGTAAGATCCTTGGTATTTGGAAAAGAATCTTTGCAAGAAGGATGGCTAGAGATTCATTGGAAATACACTAGCCCCTGTTAATTCATAATATTGGGTCAGAATCTTTTTTTTTTCAATTCCACGGATTACTCCCCATATTACCTACTGTAAAGAAAGGAGGAGCCGTATGAGGTGGGAATCTCATGTACGGTTTTGAAGCGGAGATCATTTCAATGGAATGAACGACCGTAACGAATGTCAGCTCAATCGGAAGGGGAATATGCGGAAGCTTTACAAAATTATTATGAAGCTATGCGACTGGAAACTGATCCTTATGATCGAAGTTATATACTATATAATATAGGTCTTGTGCATACAAGTAATGGGGAACATACGAAGGCTTTGGAATATTATTTCCAAGCATTAGAACGGAACCCATCCTTACCACAAGCTCTTAATAATACGGCCTTGATCTGTCATTACGTGCGACTATCTGTACCATAGAATAACTTAGTTAATAACTACTACGAGTAAGGACAAAAGAAAAGGCTTTCTACATATGCACCGTCCCAAGTAACGGTATTTTATCAGCTGTAGCGAAAAAAACTCTCATAGGAGCCCGAATATGAATAGATAGAGCCTAAATATTCCATGGATAATAAATTCAATTGATGATGGAAGCACCATAAAGATCAATTATTGAAAGAAGGTTCGGGCTGATACGATCAAATCTGCTCATTGACAAGAATCAGGAATCAACTTATGTAATAGAGTTGATCTACTAAGCTATTGAGCAGCGGTGTAGCATCAGATCCTAAAGATGTGAAGTACTCCAGCCAGAGAGTACTCTCCAAAAATTCTATACGGAACTGAGATAGTTACCTTGCAAAAAGACTTTGATTTGGACAATCAATCTGAAGTATAGAAAGAGATATACTTCATCTTTTTGAGGGTAGGAGAAAAGATAGAACCTGATCATTGAATTGATTGGAAGTTAAATCAGAAACTCATGTCATTGACTTTTTTTGGTCCTTTGGTTAATATGAACTCCCAATGAATCATCTCCAATTCTTTGGAAATTTTGGTAGAGGACTAAAGAATAGTGGATTGAGCCGTATGAGGTAGGAAACTCTCAAGTACGGTTCTGAGGGAAGAAAACTTTTCCAAGTTTACCTATCCCGACCGAGGAGAACAGGCCATTCGACAGGGAGATCCTGAAACTGCGGAGGCTTGGTTCGATCAAGCTGCTGAGTATTGGGAACAAGCTATAGCACTTGCTCCGGGCAATTACATCGAAGCACAAAATTGGTTAAAGATTACAGGACGCTTTGGAGAATGAGAGTTTCTATTATTGGGAAATCGTTTTCATTATTGAATATCTGACTCGAAATCAATGGGATTTTTCCAGAATATTCCCAAAAATTAGATTCTATTTCGTCGACATCTTATAGGAATATATTTACAATATAAAAAGAATACCTTTTCTGATTCTGGATTGTTGATGGATCTTCTTAATAAGGGTAAAATCCATCCGGAGATTTTTTTATTAATGATCCATGAATAACGATTTATAATGGATGGCCTTTTATATGGGACATACGGAGGAGTATCAATAGAGGGATAAATAAATATATATATATCCATATATACAGATATATTTATTTATCCCTCTAGAAACGGTGTAATAATCACCGTTGCTTTTAAAATTACAAAAAAAAGGCTTTTTTGCATGATAAAAGCCCACAGTCCATTGAGCACCTCAAAGATATGTCATAATAAAATTGAACACCTGCCTCAGATTGACTCCCGTATCATAGTCGCTCCAGTCATAAACTAGAAAATAAAGGGAGAAACGAGTTGAGATATATCTCTCGTAAGTTCACTAATTGCTATTGGCAGGTTTCTTATTATTTAAGTCCCGTCCGAAAAGGGGAGAATTCAATGACCATTCGTTCACCGGAACCAGAAGTAAAGGAAGTAAAGGAAGTAAAGATCGTAGTGGATAGAGATACTGTAAAAACCTCTTTTGAAAAATGGGCCAAACCTGGTCATTTCTCAAGGACGCTAGCTAAAGGCCCTGATACTACCACTTGGATCTGGAACTTACATGCTGATGCTCACGATTTTGATAGCCATACTAATAATTTGGAAGAGATTTCTCGCAAAGTCTTTAGCGCTCATTTTGGTCAACTAGCCATCATCTTTATTTGGCTAAGTGGGATGTACTTTCACGGCGCTCGTTTCTCCAATTATGAAGCATGGCTGGCTGATCCCACTCACATCAAACCCAGTGCCCAAGTAGTTTGGCCAATAGTAGGCCAAGAGATATTGAATGGGGATGTAGGTGGAGGTTTTCGAGGGATACAAATAACCTCTGGGTTCTTCCAGATTTGGCGAGCATCTGGAATAACCAGTGAATTACAACTTTACTGCACTGCAATTGGTGCATTGATCTTTGCAGCGTTAATGCTTTTTGCTGGTTGGTTCCATTATCACAAAGCTGCCCCAAAATTGGCTTGGTTCCAGGAAGTAGAATCCATGTTGAACCATCATTTAGCAGGGTTACTAGGACTTGGATCTCTATCTTGGGCAGGACACCAAATACACGTCTCTCTACCCATTAACCAACTTCTAGACGCTGGAGTGGATCCTAAAGAGATACCACTTCCTCATGAATTTATTTTAAATCGCGATCTTTTGGCTCAACTTTATCCCAGTTTTGCTGAGGGATTGACCCCATTTTTAACCCTGAATTGGTCGGAATATTCAGACTTTTTGACTTTTCGTGGAGGATTAAATCCAGTAACGGGGGGTCTGTGGTTGACCGATACTGCGCATCATCATTTGGCTATTGCAGTTCTTTTCCTGATAGCCGGTCATATGTATAAGACCAATTGGCGCATTGGCCATAACCTCAAGGACCTTTTAGAAGCTCATAAAGGTCCATTTACGGGGGAGGGCCATAAAGGTCTTTACGAGATCTTAACTACCTCGTGGCATGCTCAGCTAGCTATTAACCTAGCTATGTTAGGATCTTTAACTATTGTTGTAGCTCACCACATGTATGCGATGCCTCCCTATCCATACCTAGCTATTGATTATGGTACCCAACTCTCTCTGTTCACACATCATATGTGGATTGGTGGGTTTATCATAGTTGGCGCTGCTGCACATGCAGCGATTTTCATGGTAAGAGACTATGACCCAACTACTCAATACAACAATTTATTAGATCGCGTTCTTAGACATCGTGATGCAATTGTATCACACCTCAACTGGGTATGTATATTCTTAGGTTTCCATAGTTTTGGTTTGTATATTCATAATGATACTATGAGCGCTCTAGGACGTCCTCAAGATATGTTCTCAGATACTGCTATACAATTACAACCTATCTTTGCGCAATGGATACAAAACACTCATGCTTCAGCACCTGGTTCAACAGCTCCTGGTGCAACAGCGAGTACCAGCTTAACCTGGGGAGGTGGTGATTTGGTGACAGTAGGTTCCAAAGTGGCTTTGTTACCAATTCCATTAGGAACCGCGGATTTTTTGGTACATCACATTCATGCATTTACTATCCATGTGACTGTTTTAATCCTACTTAAAGGTGTTCTATTTGCCCGTAGCTCCCGTTTAATACCTGATAAAGCGAATCTGGGTTTTCGCTTTCCTTGTGATGGACCTGGTAGAGGAGGAACATGTCAAGTATCTGCCTGGGATCATGTCTTCCTTGGTTTATTCTGGATGTACAATGCAATTTCAGTAGTAATATTCCATTTCAGCTGGAAAATGCAGTCCGATGTTTGGGGTAATATAAGTGATCAGGGAGTGGTAACTCATATTACGGGAGGAAACTTTGCACAAAGTTCCATTACGATTAACGGGTGGCTCCGTGACTTTCTATGGGCACAAGCCTCTCAAGTGATCCAATCTTATGGTTCTTCATTATCTGCATATGGTCTTTTATTTTTAGGTGCTCATTTTGTTTGGGCCTTCAGTTTAATGTTCTTATTCAGCGGCCGTGGGTATTGGCAAGAACTCATTGAATCTATTGTTTGGGCCCATAACAAATTGAAGGTTGCTCCTGCTATCCAGCCCAGAGCCTTGAGCATTGTACAGGGACGTGCTGTAGGAGTAGCTCATTACCTTCTGGGTGGAATCGTCACAACATGGGCGTTCTTCCTGGCAAGAATTATTGCAGTAGGATAAAGGCTAGGAGGATTTGAAAAGTATATGGCATCAAGATTTCCAAAGTTCAGCCAAGGCTTGGCCCAGGACCCAACTACTCGTCGTATTTGGTTCGGTATTGCGACCGCACATGACTTTGAGAGTCATGATGATATTACCGAAGAACGCCTTTATCATAAAATTTTTGCTTCCCACTTTGGTCAGTTGGCAATAATCTTTCTGTGGACCTCTGGTAATTTGTTCCATGTGGCTTGGCAAGGCAATTTTGAAGCATGGGTACGCGATCCCTTACATGTAAGACCCATTGCTCATGCAATTTGGGATCCTCATTTTGGTCAACCAGCTATAGAAGCCTTTACCCGAGGAGGTGCTCCCGGTCCGGTCAATATTGCTTATTCCGGTGTTTATCAGTGGTGGTATACAATTGGCTTACGCACTAACGAAGATCTTTATGCTGGAGCTCTTTTCTTGCTATTTCTTTCTGTCATCTTTTTAATAGCGGGTAGGTTACATCTACAACCTAAATGGAGACCAAGTGTTTCATGGTTCAAAAATGCCGAATCCCGTCTCAATCATCATTTGTCAGGACTCTTCGGAGTCAGTTCTCTAGCTTGGACAGGGCATTTAGTTCATGTCGCTATTCCTGAATCAAGGGGAGTGCACGTCAGATGGGATAATTTTTTGGATGTATTACCGCATCCCGAAGGTTTAGAACCGCTTTTCACAGGTCAGTGGAATCTCTATGCTCAAAATCCTGATTCTAGTAGTCACTTATTTGGTACCTCCCAAGGGGCGGGAACTGCTATTCTAACTCTTCTCGGAGGATTCCATCCACAAACTCAAAGTTTATGGCTGACTGATATGGCTCATCATCATTTAGCTATTGCATTTGTTTTTTCAATTGCTGGTCATATGTATAGGACCAACTTTGGGATTGGTCACAGTATGGAAGATATTTTGGAGGCACATGTTCCTCCAGGAGGCCTATTAGGACGCGGACATAAGGGTCTTTATAACACAATCAATAATTCTCTTCATTTTCAATTGGGTCTTGCTTTAGCTTCTTTGGGGGTTATAACTTCCTTGGTAGCTCAACACATGTATTCTTTACCCGCTTATGCATTCATAGCACAAGACTTCACCACCCAAGCTGCATTATATACTCATCATCAATACATTGCCGGGTTCATTATGACAGGAGCCTTTGCTCATGGAGCTATATTCCTCATTAGGGATTATAATCCGGAACAGAATAAGGATAATGTATTGGCGAGAATGTTGGAGCAGAAAGAAGCTATAATATCTCATCTTAGTTGGGTTAGTTTATTACTAGGTTTCCATACCTTGGGACTTTATGTCCATAATGATGTTATGCTTGCTTTCGGTACTCCAGAAAAACAAATCTTGATCGAGCCCATATTTGCTCAGTGGATACAATCTGCTCATGGTAAGACGTTATATGGTTTCGATATACTCCTATCTTCAACAAGTGGTCCAGCATTCGATGCAGGTAAGAGCATATGGTTACCCGGTTGGTTAAATGCTATTAATGATAATAATAATTCATTGTTCTCAACAATTGGTCCTGGAGACTTTTTGGTTCATCATGCTATTGCTCTAGGTTTGCATACAACTACATTGATCCTAGTTAAAGGTGCTTTGGATGCGCGTGGTTCCAGGTTAATGCCAGATAAAAAAGATTTTGGTTATAGTTTTCCTTGCGATGGTCCGGGACGGGGTGGTACTTGCGATATCTCGGCCTGGGATGCTTTTTATTTAGCAGTTTTCTGGATGTTGAATACTATTGGATGGGTTACTTTCTATTGGCATTGGAAGCATATAACATTATGGCAGGGTAATGTAGCACAATTTAATGAGTCTTCCACTTATTTAATGGGATGGTCAAGAGATTATCTATGGTTAAATTCTTCACAACTTATTAATGGATACAATCCTTTTGGTATGAACAGTTTATCTGTTTGGGCGTGGATGTTCTTATTCGGGCATCTTGTTTGGGCTACTGGATTTATGTTCCTTATTTCCTGGCGTGGATATTGGCAGGAACTGATCGAAACTCTTGCATGGGCCCATGAACGCACGCCTTTAGCTAATTTAGTTCGATGGAGAGACAAGCCAGTAGCCCTTTCCATTGTTCAAGCACGATTAGTTGGATTAGCTCACTTTTCCGTAGGTTATATATTCACTTATGCAGCTTTTTTAATTGCCTCTACATCAGGTAAATTTGGTTAATTCTTCTTCATCAATTTCTCTGTGGGGTATTGTCATTGTATCAATGACAATACCCCACAGAGAAAAAGTAATCAACATAATATTACTCCATCTAAAATCTGATCTATATTTTGATTCCTGGTAGGTGATAGTACCGACTGAACTATTATGGCGAGAAAGAGTCTCATTCAGAGAGAGAAGAAGAGACAAGCACTGGAACGGAAATATCATTTAATTCGTCAATCTTTGGAGGAAAAAAGCAAAGTGTCATCATTGGATGACAAATGGGAAATTCATAGAAAATTGCAATCTTCACCACGTAATAGTGCACCTACACGTCTCCATCGACGTTGTTCTTCGACTGGAAGACCTAGAGCCAACTATCGAGACTTTGGATTGTCCGGACACATACTCCGTGAGATGGCCCACGCATGTTTATTGCCCGGGATAACAAAATCGAGTTGGTAGGAAAAGAAAAAAAGTAATTGAAGTTTCTTGTGATAATGGGATATAGTACCCCTATCCCTATATAGGGATAGGGGTACTATATCCCATTATTGTTTTGTGTACCCCATTCTGATTATGATATAAATCAATGGTGCGGAGTAGAGTAGTCTGGTAGCTCGCAAGGCTCATAACCTTGAGGTCACGGGTTCAAATCCTGTCTCCGCCAGACCAGAACATACGAAGTATTTTGGTCCGGAAAGGATTGCTCTCTCACTTATCAATTTATAATTGAATTATAAGTGAGGAAAAGAAACGATCAATACATGAACTATTCTTTTTCATATTCCATGTGAAGGGCGGGTAGCGGGGATCGAACCCGCATCTTCTCCTTGGCAAAGAGAAATTTTACCATTCAACCATACCCGCATTTCAATTATAGGAATATCTATATATTCCTATAATTGAAATGGAAAATACATATATGTTCAATCCCATTCGTAAGTAGATACCATTTTTGAATGGTCCAATTATTAATTCAATTACGGATATGGAAAACCCCTCCTCCTTGGGCCTGAAGTAAAAGGCCCTTCAGAAAAGCTATAAAGCCCTCCGGGAGGAGGGGGAGGGAGTGTGAACCTAAAACATCTTAGAACATATCTAAGATATGAAAGAATTAAGGATACCTACAAAAAGGACTGATCCGATCCATAATGATACACCCGAAAATACAACATTTTTGCTACTTGACCAACCATCGGGAGAGGCAAGTGCAACAGGTACACCAATCACTAGTAAAAATGAAATAGCAATTAATGCAAACACAGCCGATTGGAAAGCAATAGTCATGGTTGTGATCTTACAAGCTCCCAACAGATTGAATAGACTATACCATCCGATCCCCAATTTTCAATTCTGATCAAATGCACTATGGAAAGGATTTGACCATAAATTGATCGAGCTTTCAAACTTTTTCAATTTGATATTTGAGTGTGAGAGGAGAGGGAAATTCGTTTCTTTTTTTTCCATTCCAGATGATGAAAAATCATCATATGTCACAGGTATAGTTGGTATCGACCCGCCTTTATGCTTATAGTTAGGGATTATACGAAGGGGTAGAATAGAAGTTGTCCCCGGGAGAGATGGCCGAGTGGTTAATGGCTCCGGTCTTGAAAACCGGTATAGATAAAAAAACTATCGAGGGTTCGAATCCCTCTCTCTCCTTTTGTTTTTCAACAATTGCATTTACCGGTCCAATAAAAAAAAAGAGAATAGCTCGGCTGTATATAGCCGAGCTACAAGGATCCAGTTGGAAAAAGAGTATTTGAAAAGACTCCTATCCCGCCGATATGGGAGATAGATGTAATGAAATTGAATCGATTTTTCTTCCATCTGGTTTGATCTATTGTTTCAGTTAAGAGGAGTCATGGAAAGGACAGGTTCGAAATCACGATCAATCCCTTTCTCAAATCCTGCTGCAGCTGCACGAGCCCTTCCCGCATGCCACAAATGACCTACGAAGAAGAAAAATCCTAGAACGAAATGGGAGGTGGATAACCAACTTCGGGGAGAGACATAATTCACCGCATTGATTTCGGTAGCTACACCACCCACAGAATTTAAAGAACCTAAAGGAGCATGAGTCATATATTCTGCTGAACGTCGTTCCTGCCAAGGCTGTATGTCTTTTCTCAACTTGCTCAGATCCAAACCATTAGGGCCCCTTAGGGGTTCCAACCAAGGAGCACGGAGATCCCAAAAACGCATCGTTTCCCCTCCAAAGATAATTTCTCCAGTCGGAGAACGCATAAGGTATTTACCTAAACCAGTAGGTCCTTGGGCAGACCCCACACTAGCTCCAAGACGTTGGTCTCTAACTAAAAAAGTAAACGCTTGAGCTTGAGAGGCTTCTGGGCCGGTGGGCCCATAAAATTCACTGGGATAAACGGTATTGTTGAACCAAACAAAACAACAAGCAATAAAACCAAAGAGGGATAGAGCCGCTAAACTATAGGACAAATAAGCTTCTCCGGACCATACGAATGCACGGCGAGCCCATGCAAAAGGTTTGGTTAAGATATGCCAGATACCACCGAAGATACAAATGGAACCTAACCATACATGTCCTCCAATTACATCTTCTAGATTGTCCACGCTAACGATCCATCCTTCTCCTCCGAAAGGAGATTTCAGTAAATAACCAAATATAGCACTTGGGTTAAGTGTCGGGTTCGTAATTTTTCTTACATCTCCACCGCCGGGAGCCCAAGTATCATATACACCTCCAAAATACAAAGCTTTTAGCACTGGAAGAAAAGCACCAACACCTAGCAAGATTAGGTGAATACCCAAAATTGTGGTCATTTTGTTTCTATCTTTCCATACATAGCCAAAGAATGGAAAAGATTCTTCTAAAGTTTCGGGTCCTATGAGTGCATGATAAATACCACCAAAACCTAAAACCGCAGAAGAAATTAAGTGAAGTACCCCAGATACAAAATATGGAAAAGTGTCCACGATTTCCCCACCAGGACCGACTCCCCATCCTAGAGTAGCTAGATGGGGAAGCAGAATCAATCCTTGTTCATACATAGGTTTTTCCGGTACGAAATGAGCCACTTCGAATAGGTTCATTGCTCCGGCCCAGAATACAATTAATCCGGCATGAGCCACGTGAGCCCCAAGCAATTTACCCGACAAATTGATAAGTCGGGCATTACCGGCCCACCAAGCGAAACCAGTGGTTTCTTGATCACGACCAGCTAAAGCTATAGTTCCATTAAAGAGCGTTTCCACGGGGTAGGACCTCCTCAGGGAATATAAGGTTTTCATGAGGCTGATCTTGAGCCGCCATCCAAGCACGAATACCTTCGTTCAGGAGAATATTTTTTGTGTAGAAAGTCTCAGATTCAGGATCTTCTGCTGCACGGATCTCCTGGGAAACAAAATCATAGGCACGTAAGTTTAGAGCTAGACCAACTACTCCAATGGCACTCATCCATAAACCGGTCACTGGCACAAATAACATGAAGAAATGTAACCAACGTTTATTGGAAAAAGCAACCCCAAAAATCTGGGACCAGAAGCGGTTAGCAGTGA
>Ga0115842_100005_pt1:42500-76662 | contig 76662 bp, 49 predicted proteins | sample InSIn2SAF170_2_FD_83856 | JGI IMG/M metagenome (GOLD analysis project Ga0115842, IMG submission 83856)
CTAGTGGCAAGAGCAAATGGACTGGATTATGCTTTTACTCAGGGGGAAGATACTGTCTTAGCTGTAATGGCACATCGTTGTCCAGACCAAGAATTCCCCATTAGTGAATCAAAAGAAACTAAAACCAAATTATTCCCAAATCCTCTTCTGAAGGAAAAGAATTTGGTGGAATATGCAAATCATCCTCCCTTAGTTATTTTTGGGTCTTTACCCTCGAATTTGGTTTCTCAACTTGATACAGAATTAAGACGCCAATTCATCAAGGTATCAGGTTGGTTGCCCGCTCAGAGATATGCCGATCTTCCATCACTGGGTGATGGAGTTTATGTTTGTGGGGTTAACCCTTTTCTTAGTCGTACAGCAACAACTTTGATAAGACGAAAAAAATGCGAATTAATCGTAGCTCCTTTTCCTATTGGTCCGGACGGAACGCGTGCTTGGATCGAAAGGATTTGTCCTGTATTTGGTATTGAGGCCCAGAGTTTGGAGGAAAGAGAGGAACGGATATGGGAGAGTTTAAAAGATTATCTTGATTTGGTACGCGGAAAATCTGTCTTTTTCATGGGAGATAATCTAATAGAAATATCTATAGCCAGATTCTTAATCAGATGTGGTATGATCGTTTATGAAATTGGTATTCCATATATGGATAAACGGTATCAAGCTGCTGAATTAGCGCTTTTACAAAATACATGTATAAGAATGTGTATGCCTATACCACGAATTGTAGAGAAACCAGACAATTCGAATCAGATACGACGTATGCGCGAGCTACAACCCGACTTAGCCATCACCGGAATGGCTCATGCTAACCCGTTAGGGGCGAGAGGAATTGGTACTAAATGGTCAGTTGAATTTACTTTTGCCCAGATTCATGGATTTGCCAATGCGAGAGATGTACTCGAATTGGTTACCCGACCTCTACGACGTAACGAAAATTTAGATAACTTGGATCGGACCACCCTGGTTCGAAAGAACAACGAGTTATATACCAGTACTCCTGTTAAATAAGATAACATATAATATATATTAATAGCATATGCAATATCCAGATATTAGAATATTTCTTATAAATCAATTATGTTAAATCGAATATTTCTTTATATAATATAAAAACTATTTCTATACTTAGAAATAATATATATGATAAAATCATAAATTTATCAAAATAATTCTTTGATCAAGATCAAAGGGAGTTTTAATATGATAAAAGTACTTGGTCTACTATTGGGTCCATTATCCTCATGGGTAGAAGTTTCAGGTCCGATCATCATATTTGGGCTATATTATGGATTTCTTGCTACATTGCCTTTTGGTCCCTCTAAAATCTATTCCACGAGATCCTTCCTTTTGGGAAAACCTGGCTATGGTATAATAGCCATAAGTGGTTCTATTACGGGACAATTAATAGGATTTTTGTCCATGTATTATTCGCCCATCTATGCAGCGCTGTGGAAACCTTATGCAATAACTTTATTAGTCGTACCATATATGTTCTTTCGTTTTTTCCAAATTATGGACAAACCTTCAAGTTCTGAATCTCCGCACCTCATGAATTCGATCAACAATCCAAAAGCTCTAAGTCTATTTATGGATGGTCTAATTCTTCAATTGTTGAATCCCATTCTTTTAGCAAATCCCGTATTAACAAGACTGGTGAACCTCTTTCTTTTTCGTTACAGCCCTAATATATCCTTTATGATAAGTGGTCTTTGCGGTTGGTTGGGCGGTCATATTCTATTAACAATTTTTATAAAATGGGTATCTTTCCGTATAGATCGTAATTCACTTATCGATAATACTTCATTAAGACGTTATATCAATCGAACCTTTAGTTTACTTATTCTTTGTTATTGTTCGTTCTATTTGGGTAGAGCCCCATTACCTTTTCTTAAAGGTAAATTTTATGAAGACAACACTGGCCGCTCTGTGACTATGGCTAGAGATGACCGCTCCGTGGCTAGAGATGACCGCTCCGTGGCTAGAGATGACCGCTCCGTGGCTATGGCTGGAAAAAAACGCTCTGTGGCTATAGATCCACAAAAACTTCAAGAACTTATAAAAGAAGAACTTTTATTCTTTTATAAGTTCTTCCAGCAGCGACCATGGCCCATTATGTGCTTTGATCATAATAGGGTTTATCAACCGATACGATATATTGGAAATAGCCCATTTACTCGCCTAGGTCCTGTGAGGACCGAAGTCTCTCAATATTTTTTTGGCGCATACTCAAGTGATGGAAAAAACAGAATCTCTTTTACGTTTTTACCTAGTGTATCGGGACTTAGGGAAAAGATCGGTGAATATAGAGCTTCTTTATATAATCCTCGCGCATCTATTTTAGATACTTCTGAGGATGCTTATTATAGATGGAATCATACCATGAAAAGAAAAAGAGATTCTTTAGGGAATGAATTTTCGGATCGAGTGAAAGCTCTAAGCCATGGATCTCCCGCTGAAAATATTATAGAAAGGAGAGTGAAATTCTCCAATTCTAAGGGGGATTCTTTTACTGAAATGTATGATCCATTCCTTAATGGGGCATTCCGTGGAACAATAAACCAATTTGAGTCCCCCCAAATGCTGAACGATTCGATCATTTCGAATCTTTCGGATTTCATAGAGATATCTATGAAAGACCGTACAGAGGTATCTCTGGAATACCCTGCAAAGGGATTCCCGAATGATCCACTTGGGTATGGGTACCATATCTCTTATCTTTGGCAGGAATTGGAACACGAAAGCTTTCCACTACCCTGGGAGCCCTTACCTACAGATACTGTTCGTTCGCTTCTCCCGGTCTTTATATCCTCTGATCCCGGAACTCAACCCAAATATGCTTTAAATAGATTTCAATTAAAAATTTTTTCTGATCTGATCCAGACCCCAGAAATGAATCCACCATATTGGTTGGCAGTAGCCTTGAGATCATCCAATATAAATATCCCACGGCAAATAGCTTTAGGTAATGCACCGATCTACACAACCTATTTAGTTAATGCTTACACCCGATTTGACCATCTTACAAAACCTTCGCCCGAAGGTCTCATAAAAATGGAATTGATTTTGTGTGTATTTAAGAAGGAACATCTTTTCGTTTACGAGAATTTGTGTTTCCTTTTCGAGTGTTTGGCGCAATATGAGTGGGCAATACTACGAAATGGTCACGAGCTTATACCTCCGGATAAGCGTGATTCAATGGAAAAGAAAGATTTTATTGCCCTTTACAGGGAAATACTATTAAATGAACCTCTCCAAATTAGAGAAATTCGGAAACATGTGCCTCGATGGTCATCTGGTTTGATGATAGGTGAATATGATGACGTAGACCCAGTTCTATTATCATCGAATAGGATTCTTTCAAGAAAGGTCCAAGATACAATGACCTTTGATATTGGGCAAAGACGAATAGGAGTAGTTCAAAACCGTTATTCTGCCGAGGCAGATTATCGTCGGAACTTAATCCAAGGATCCATACGTGCTAAAAGACGGAAAATTATGATATGGAAGAGGATACAACCGAATGTACATTCCCTTTTCTTTTTGAAAAGAACAGAAATACCCGCTTATCCTAAAGATTATTATGACACGTCCGATTCTGGTAGAGTGGATAAGGAACAAATCGAGGAAGAAGTTAGGGAAAAAATCCAGAGAGTCGAAGATCCATCATCCCAGCAGACAATTGCTGAGTGCTTATGTTTAACGTGGCCAGAATTGCACTATTTCAGAGGTTTATTATTAATGGCTCAATCAAATATTAGAAAAAATATTATATTACCATCACTTATTATAGCCAAAAATATGGGTCGTATTTTATTATTTCAAGTCCCCGAATTTTCCAAAGATTGGGAAGAAATGAGGAGAGAAATGCATGTCATATGTGCTTCTGATGGTACCGAATTGCCTGAAAAAACATTCCCAGACAAATGGGAAACACAAGGTATGCAGATAAAGCTTATATTTCCTTTTCGTTTGAAGCCTTGGCATAGATCCAAACCCCAATCTGCAAAAAGATTGCGTTGGAGTTATTTAACGACCTTTGGATTAGAAACTGACATACCTTTCGGTGATCCAAACTCAAAGCTAGGAATTTTTTCCAAATTTTTAAAAACCATCCACAAAAAAGTGAAGAGACGATTGATGGGATCTACAGGAATAAGACGCGTTCCACGAGTTGGATATATAGACAAGAGTGAACTTAATGACCGGATACAAAATAAATTACTAAGTGAGATTACCCCTATGGGTAGTGCAAATGATTCATCCGAAGTTAATGATCAATTTGGATATGAACCCCAAACAATTAATGTGAAAGATCAAGATGATTGGACGACCACAATGAAAGAGCGGATCGAATCTATCGCGATCATAAATAGCTCTCCTTTAACTGGAATGTCTCTGGTGGATTCAGAGATTCATACCGGATCGAAGGGAAGTTTTAACATATTGGGATCAACATTAAAAAAACGATTGGTTCAGATTCGGCGAATACCTGTTTTATTTCGAAATAAAAGTGTACAATTAATCCGAAAAAGGTTCTATTCAATGAAATTTTTTATCAAAAGAATGGACCGAAGAATGGACCGAGATCTCTTACCAAGTGTTATTAATTTCATTGCGTCAAATATCAAATTTTGGATTCAATCCGCTTGGATTCGATCCACGAGGAATATAACAACAATTTACGGACGAATATTCAATATCAATAAAGATATTTCAAGAATCAATAGAGGTAAAATTACCAACTACTATTCAATCAACGAAAAAATACAAGATTTTGAAATTCGTCCTGATCGAAACATGTTCTCAATGTCCCAAGCATATATATTTCACAATATATGGCAGATAAGGGCATTAGATCTACAAAGAATATTGGATCACGAAAAACCACAAGATCTGAAAGAGAATGACTGGAAACAATGGTTGAGATGTTTTGACCGGTACAATTTATCCCCACAGATATGGTCTAGGATAAACCCAAATAAATTTAGAAATATAGTAAATAAGCAATGTACATGTTATGAAGAACGATTCGTTCCTTATGAACAACAAGAAGATTCTATATTTGCGACTGTGATGGAACCTTTTTTGGGACTACTTCGGAAAATGAACAAACGTTACAGATACGATCTCTTATCATATAGTTATCTCAATTCTACAAAAGATTCGGATATTCTCCATTTGACAGATATTCCCGGACCACCAGTACAACCTGCTATACCAGATGAGCGGGATATTACCGCTCGTGAAGGAATTCTCAAGGAAAAGTTTATTAATGATATTATCGAGGAGGATTGGAAGGGTACCGATTTCAATATCGTGAATGGTTCTCGTTCTACTGTTGATATTTACGATGCTATACGTTCTTGTGATTACGATCATACAACAAGTATTGACAGGCAAAAGAAAAAGACTGATCTTATTACGAATCAGCAGGGGATTGACGAGACGCGAAGAGAAAATGTTGGCATTATGGATTCTCCGAAAATCGAGAAGAGAATATCCCAATTAGATCTCAAGTTCTGGTTATTCCCGGAACTTTCGGGAATAAAGAACATATATTATGAAACTAAATCGAAATTCATACCAGGAAATTCACTTTTACGGGAAGAACGAGAGCGGAAAAAGATAGAGGAAGAAGAACGGAAGGAAACAACAAATGTTCTAGAACAAATAATAGGTATTAGATCAAATGTTAAGAACAAACAAGATCAAGATGGTCAAGATAAAAAAGGTCAAGTAGAAGATCAAGATGGTCAAGATGGTCAAGATGGTCAAGTAGAAGATCAACAAACTGATGGAAAGAAAAAAAATAAGAAAGGTATTTTTCAATGCAAAGTAATAGACGTTCTAGGGAAAAAACGTTTCTTCTATCTGGCGAATATTTGCAGGGTTATGTCCGGAATGAAGGATCCGGGAACATATCTTCGGATCCAAGAGGGAAATATTGACCTGAGTCTAATGGCCTTTTGCATTGATATTCAGAAGAATAGCAGTGAAAATGAAATATCGAAAGAACTTGCTCTTCAGAGGAATGTTCGGGGAAAGGTACGCAATGACAATGAAATAAGGAAAGATAAAAAAATAATGGTCTTCCAACCATATCGTTTATCAAGCATAGTGAATGACCAATTCCTGATGTATAAAATCGTAAGTATTTCATTGAAGTTTAAAAAAAGAGCCGGGGAATGGATAGATGGAGATTTTTATGATGGATCTGTGCAACGCGGGAAAATTCTGGGGGATGAAAAAAAGATTTTTAGTTCCCTCAATTTAGAAGATATTTTGCTTCCAAAACGTCGTAGAGAATTTCGAATCTTGAATCGGTTTGATCTGGAGAACGATCATGTAGGATTTTCCAATGGAAAAGACATACAAAATGATGAAGAACTCATGGGAAGAGACCAACATCTTAGCGTAGATACAACACAAATAATTAAACGTTTTCTTTGGCCTAGTTATCGATTAGAGGATATTATTTGCATGAATAGATATTGGTTCAATACAAATGATGGGAGTCGATCCGCGATGTTGAGAATACGTATGTATCCCCTAACTGTCAATTGATAAATTTTTTGCTTCAATTCCGTTTTCGTAAAAAAAAAGAATGGATTAATTCAATGGAGTTTCAGGATATGGCAAAAATTGAACCAATCTGTTCGTTCTGTTTCATCAATGTGAAAACATTCTACATCTCGTATCATATTTTGCCATAGGTTAAAACCAGATGTTCCTCCAAGAAGATAGGAAGAATCCGATCATTTTTTCCTAAATGGTCGGACGGAACGAATCAGAATTATTATATGAACCATGAAAATGAAAGAATGGATCTAATTCTTTTTTCTGACTCGAAAAAAAATTAAGCCCTGGAAAAATTTGTGTGTTTTTTTTTTTATGATCAATAATTTGTCCATTAGTTCATCTCTGATTCCCGATAAACAGAGAGGATCTGTTGAATCTCAGGTATTTTATTTAACCAATCGGGTCCTAAGACTTACCCAGCATCTGCAATTGCACGGAAGGGACTATTCATCCCAAAGGGGTTTGTGGAAAATTTTGAGCAAACGTAAGCAACTTCTGGTTTATCTATCCAAGAGGGATAAACTTCGTTACGATGATTTAATTGGTCAATTGGGTATCCGTGGGCTAAAAACCCGTTAATTTCGAAGTTTTCAATTCCAATCCAATTTTTAGAGATCCAGGATCCAGTCGTTCTTTTTTCTTTTTATTTTTCTCATTTAGAAAACGAATCGAAGAGGGGTTACACATGATCATGCTTGCTGAAAGACCCCCTGATGGTAAGTATGGGTCCTCATTATCCATCGATACACGTTGTTCTTCGACTTATTGCTAGATGGTAAAGATTTTATTGGCTGTGAACCTCTATCAGATTATTTACATAGGGGGGTAGGAAGCAAATTGTTTAGAACCGAACAATATCTCCCCTATGTAACGCAATGGGATTATTGCGCTACTATGTTCGCAGAGGCAATAAAGGTAAATGCGCCGAAAAGATCAAAGATCGATCGGGAAATATGTATCCCAAAGGGCTAGCTATAGCAGAGTGATTATGCTAAAGTTGGGTCGTATAGCTTTTTTTTATAGCCTGGTTTTTTTCATGGCGAATATCGATCGATGCTCAAACTTTTTATTCTTATATTTTCCAAAAACTCCATTCTCTTCTATTTTTGGAGATAGGGACATGATATATGATCTATTTCTGCTACAGGTATGCGAATGATGCATAATCATTATATCACATGAATCGTTTACCTATGACTATTAAATCTCCCTATAAAAAATGGATCTCCCATCCTCGATTTCGTGGATGAATACACTTCGGATTCTTTCAAAGTATTGCTTGTGGAGTATGCGTTTATGCCTGATTAATCCACCCGTTGTTGATTGGAAAAACGAACGATTGGTAATTTATAGTATTTATTCTGGAATTTGCATCTTTCGTGGAAATTGTGTTGAGTATTGTTCATCAAATTTTCTTTTTATGATTGAAGAATATGAACTCCCGACCTATGTATGATCGTCATGAATGAAATTATGATTATATTGCTCCGGGACGTTTACCAATATCGGTGATCGAAGATTCGAGAATTAAAACAATGTTTAACTTGTCTGTCCGAAGGAACTATGGACGAACATTCTGACCGATTAAAGAATTTCTACCAATTCTTCAGATTCAGTTTGGATTCGATCAGAGAGGACTGATGGGTCGAGACCATACCTTTTTTTCCGGATGGATCATAAATAAGGATCAGGATATTTATAATTTGATTAAGAATGTCACATGTATTATTGATCAGAGTCTATTATCAACCAACGGAATTATAGACCAGTTCATGTAATTCCCAGATCCATTGAAATACAAATATTTCAATCCGATTAGGTATGTGGATAAGGTCACTTTTTTTTTAGTGAATGCGATCATGAGTCAGAATATTGGAAATTCTCGCGCACATAATTAATCCACCTGGATATCTTTTTCGTCTAATAAGTATTATGAGAAGTATAATTCTATTCCTGATCTTATAATAGAAGATTCATTAGATAATGGAAAATAACAAACTAAATATAATTTTTGTATCTGAGAAGATAAAGGTATAAGGGGTTGATCTATTATGCTCGAGCATACACTTATTCGAGTTCGAGGTGCTTTCTTCATTATCTATTGGTATTACGAAACATGGTTAGAGCACTTATGTGTCGCCAATAATGCATACGGTCGATTCAAATTCAGTAGCATATTCGGATTATCTTAAAATATAGCCGGCCAGGGGCATCTTATCGATCTTTGTTATAGCTATTGTAGACGCTGAAACAGCTATTTTATCAGCTACTGACATCGTATCATATAATCAATTCGTATCGATCAATTTCATTTGTCGAAATGGTGATGAAGTATCGTATATCGGTATATCTATACCTTATCAAAAAATAAGGTATATCTCAGAAGATATATATATTCTATATGACCAGAATCTATCAAAATATCTATAGTATTACGGTCGATCAAAAACATGATTGATCCATATAAAAATCATTAGGAAAATTACCTGTCATGATTGTACCATATTCGGGGTGATCGGGGGGGATCGAAATGATCCAAAAAATACAGATCGGTTCCAAATATAATGGAGATTACAATTATTGATTCGTTTTATATTCATAATATCCCGTTATTAGCCATCTTTATTGGGCATATATTAGAAGATTTGGCTATATATGATCTTATCAAATTAAAACTTTTACTAACTAATGGAGATCCAATGGCACATTCGGTCAAAATTTATGATACATGTATTGGTTGTACCCAATGCGTACGAGCTTGTCCCACAGATGTATTGGAAATGATACCTTGGGAAGGATGTAAAGCTAAGCAAATTGCTTCTGCTCCAAGAACAGAAGACTGCGCAGGTTGTAAGCGGTGTGAATCCGCTTGTCCAACAGATTTCTTGAGTGTACGTGTTTATTTATGGCATGAGACAACGCGCAGTATGGGTCTAGCTTACTGATCAATATGCACAATAAAAAAGGTTAAATCCATTTCATATTAATATTTTTTTTTATCCACTGATAAAAACCCATACTTGATCTAAGATCTCAAGTATGGGTTTTTATCAGTGGAGATGCAAAGTATCTTCTATAATGAGCGAATTACCTTGGCTCGCTCAACTATAATTGTTGGTTCGCCTATATGTGGGGTTCCTTAGTCCCATTATTTCCCACCCATAGAAGGAGGGAATGATCTGATTCGATGGTATACTCTAGGTATTTGTTTGCTCTAACTCCTTTTCATTATATATACATTCCGTCCATTACCATTTGGATTCCAATTTAATAAATTATTGATCCAATTGAAAGAATAAAGAGTATAACTGGACAGATCTTACTGATTTTCATTGGAGAATGGGAATATTTTCCATCGGACCTATTTGACAGGATTTGTTACCACTTTGGCCATTTAAGTTGCTTGGCCAATTACTCAAAATCCTCGATTGTTGCATTTACTGATGTTAGCAACATACAGTAGCCAATTAGGATCATTTGCTCCTCGGTATATTATAGCTTTATTTCCTATGCGGGAACTGGAATAAATTTTCGTTCACCCACTTCTATCCGTACGGAGGGAGGGGGGGGGAAAGACGTTTCTATTTGGCCACAATACACTGCGAGTAATTCTATCTTTCCGCTAATCGGAGCTTTAAGTATAGGTCTCTAGAGATCTGATAGACCAACATTAGGTTCAGGAATATTGGATAAGAAATAGTATTCTATTTAGGGTTCTTCATCGCTTATACAATGAAATCGCCAATTTTTTCACATACCCGGTTATCCTACATGGGTAAGCGCATTATTATAGTACATGTATGCTTCAGTAGCCAGAGTTCCCTTGAAAAAAAGGAATGGGTTAATTCAAACATGGAATTGCTACCTCATACTCATTTTATCTTTCTTTTCGCTGTGGTTGGTAATGATAGGAATGGTTCAAATCGTCTATGCAGCTCCAACTTCTCTGGTCAACAAAATTGGAAAAGGAGGATAGATAGTCTTCACTATCCCACCCATATGGTTTTGTAATTATCGGTTCCACGGCAGATACAGGTCTCAATGGATCCATTTGAAAATGATCTTTCATGAATCAATTGATGCGACATTTTTCTTCTTAGCGGGAACAAGTGACGATAGGATACGTACTACCAACTATGTCCAGTAGTTTTGAAATGGCTTCTCTTGCATTGCCGGAAATCAGTGGTTTTGTGGCAGAATCTATGAGATTCTCTTCCCGATAAAAAAAAAAATGACTGAATATTCTTCGACCTTTCAAATTGAATCATTGTTATTGCAATAGCGGCAATTGGAACAATATGAACTCCCATCCACTTGTTGTCTATGTTACATTGAATATTCTATATAAGTTGAAAATGTGACGAACTTTCATTTAACAGATTCTGGACCAAGAGATATTTTCATCCTGATATGTCTCTTTCTACTCATAATAGGTAGGTATTGGTGCTTATCCTGCCTGATCCAGTTCTCTCTATTCAATTTTATTTTTTATCTTTTTAAATTTTAATGGATGGAATGGAGCAAATGAAGGATTCGTCTTTCTTTTATTTGAATATATTTTATTTGAATCTAATATAGTTCAAGTTATTTCAAGTAGTGATTATAGAATGATGGAATCACTACTTGAAATAACTTGAACTAGTTTTTGATGTCACTTATCAATCACATAAAAGAACTGGATCGAATCTATCCTTCCTTTTCCTTCCAGGAATTCGGTCCATTTATGGTTCCAACCATCCATAGCTGTGTAACCCTATTCCTAATAGATTGACCCCCAAATAACGGATCCAAACTATAAAAAATCCTAAAGAAGCCACAATTGCCGGTTCCTCACCCTGCCAACCCTTATTCATTCTAGTATGCAGATAGATTGCGAATATGGTCCAAGTAATTAATGCCCAAGTCTCTTTTGGATCCCAGCTCCAATAAGATCCCCATGCTTCATTGGCCCATATTGCTCCAGAAAGAGTACCTATGGTTGAAAGAGAAAAACCGAGACCAATCGCACGATAACTCCAATGATCTAATTGTTTAATCAATTGACATTTACGATAATTCGTTGATGAAAAATCAACAGTGTATTGCAAATCACTTTTTTGCTTTTCATGTGAATAAAAATTTTCATTGGGAAGAATGGCTCGGGAAAATAAATTGTCCATCGCACCAAAAATAACCTGTCTATTTACTCCGGACATAATCACTAGAAGAGCTATGGATGCTAGGGATCCACATAAAAGGGTTGCATAGCTGAACAATATCATACTTACATGCATCATTGACCAATGAGATTGTAGCGCGGGTACTAACATTCCGGATCGTTGCATTTCCTCCGGAAGACCTAAAGTAGCAAAACCATGAGTTAACATAGCACTTGGCGCGGTGATTGCACCTAACCACCGATCATCTCGACTCCGTACTTCTAGAAGTATATGGAACACGGATGAACTCCAGGAAAGGAACATGAATGATTCATACAAATTACTCAACGGTAAATGTCCTGAATAAAGCCAACGATTAATTAATAATCCCGTTGTACAAAGAAAAGTAACTATCATGCCCTTTCCTCCCGAACTACTTAGTCCTTCAATTCGATAAACTAAGGTTCCCCAATAAATGAGAGTGACAACCAAAATGAGAGAAAAAGAGATGTGAGCCAATATATGTTCTAAAGTTATGAATATCATAATAAACTCATTTATTCGTTTTATTCCCGAATGAGATCTATGATGGAAAGATAGGATTGATCCATCACAATGAAAATAGATTGAACATATATTGTTACATAGGAAGAAAAGAAGTGATTGATGAGATCTTCCTGGAAAAATACCGCCACTCGGATTTGAACCGAGATGCTCTCGCACTGCTTCCTAAGAGCAGCGTGTCTACCAATTTCACCATGGCGGCTTCGTAGGGACCATACTAGCTTATTTACACCAGATCGTCAATGTTATGGAACGTGTCTAGCAGAGGGAGTGATCTGTGAATATAATATAAGTCCAAATAAGATCTAAGTTCGGGCATTAACATTTGAATCAATTTTATGTTGGTTGATAGTTATAACGGAGCATGGCGCAGCTTGGTAGCGCGCCATCTTGGGGTGATGGAGGTCGTGGGTTCAGATCCCGCTGTTCCGAAAGAGAATGGGAAATAGTCACATGCGTTATCGTACAAAGAATATATGTAAATTTTCGCTTATTTCGCTTACGATGGGAATAATCGGAACAGCTAGATTCCAAACAATAAATGGTTATACTATCACTTTATAATTTTTTTGATTGGATGGTTTGATTATATACATATCTAGAACGAAACTATGTTTCTGATCCATGATCTCCCATATGATTATTATCATGTTAGACTTTCCAATTTTAGGGGAGACATCCAAATATATTTATAGCTCCCAATAATATTACATACAGGCTAATATTACCATATATAAGCTGTTAATGAATGAATGGATCCTATTTTGAGCTACTAAGATGTAGAAGGGGGTTTCATCAATAGGATCAAATTGCACTAGATTAGTCAGCTCTTTTTATGTATCTCTGTCACAATGGTTTGGGCATTACGCATTATAAATGGTAGAGATACGAAGAAAGATGATTACTTTGAAAGATGATTACTTTTAGTTCTCCTAAAGGATTGAGCACTTCTTTCTATCCAACCATAAAGGAGGGAAAAAATGGGACCCAATAGGGGGATGAATCATTGGGAGGAGCAGAAACAGAAGAAGAATGAATCAAGATATCTGAAACTATAGTAATTATTCGCCATAAAGCAATAACGCGCATCTATTACGAAATGCACGAGCAATTCCATAATGAAATAATATCATCTCCATGCGTGATTCCATAGGTTCTCTTTATTTATAAATAATAATGAATTAATCCTAGTTTTGGATCGGAATGGATGGATTGGGATGTTGATAAGATTATGCTACATTTTCGGTAGCATAATGGTAATGCTGAAGTTCATTCGGAATCCTTAAAAAAAAAAAAGGATTAACTCTAATCCCTTTCTAGTGGGAAGGCAGAATGGATAGAAGAATGGTTTATAAATTCATCATTTATCCAGATTGGCTGAAGGAAAGTACTGTAGTGGAACTAATTAATGACCGTGTCCTTTTCGTACGACCACCCTTGGGAGTACCCGAATAAAATGATTTTGCATCACTGTTCTCCAGGGTCCTGGAGGGTGGTGTTGTATATTCGCTCGTGTTGTGCTACGGGTCATCCAAATCAATTGCTGTCAATTTTGATTCGGATGATCCAGAGGAATCATCATTGACTATGCAATAAAAACTTTTCGAATGACCGGTGGAGATAGATTTAGCTAAAGAAAAAGCTTTTATTGCGGCCCGATATGCTTTTCCCTTCCGAACATTTTTACGAATTTTTTTTTTTGATCTAGAAGTACGCTTTTTTGGAACTGCCATAAGGAACAATGGGGTTAATTCATATATTGTGATGTGAAAGACATCTTATGTATTTCATTTATTCATTTATCTCGTAGATAGATAACTCTGCATATTCTTTATCTAAATATGCTGCAAATTGAATCAATCCATTCTCTCGACAAAAACGTTAAAATAATAATGGAATCTACCAATTTAAATTGAAAGGTCAATTTTCATTATATATTTTCATATATTTTATATGATATATTCATATAACGATCGATCTTCAAATTGATATCTTTCTCATCATTTTCCGAATGAGTTTCGCTCGGTCCTTGATTCTTCGAGATAATCTCATCCTTCTTGTTCGTGTTCTTGCCATATCCTGAATTTAAACTAATGGGATCAAAATCCCGATTGTAATATCTTTTCAATTGGAAAGATAGTAAAAGATGCGGAAATCTCAACCAATTTTGAGTGAAAGGCTTTAAATATTCTTCCGGTGTTTCATTTCCAAGTTCCATAAAGTTATGGATAGGAAAGAGTTTAATCAAATAGAAATTTTTTCTATCAATCATACTACTTTGATGATTGAAGCGATATATGAGGATCAATAATGTAAGTACTACTATACCTTTGACCAAAAAATATGGAAGGGCTTACATTAGGTTTAGGGATAATCAGGCTCGAACTGATGACTTCCACCATGTCAAGGTGACACTCTACCGCTGAGTTATATCCCTTCCCTACTCTCATCTGGAAGGAGAACTGACTTATGAATAATAACTTACCAAAGGGTCGAGAGACTCAACAAAACTATCCCACTATTTTATCTCGAACAACTTGAAGCCAGACCTTCCTTCTTTTCACACTACTACGAAAAAAAAAAAAAATTGGAGCCTATTCTGAGTGAATCCTGTCGAAAGTAGTATTTCCTACTGATTCGAATCATAACATATGGTCCCGTAAAATCGGTAATATTTTACCTATCTTGATCAAGCAAGTTTTACATTAACTTGAATCAGCATGTTTGATCCGATCTAGCACTAGTGCGTACGGAAAGAACTCAATATTGTTTGGAAGAACAAGGAGAACAAGATCGAGTCAAGATTATACAGAGATGATACGGATCAAATTGTTCTTCTTGCACCAAGGAGAAGACCCTATGCAACCGTTAACTACTTTATAGAAATAAAGTGAAATCCTACCGGAACAGAATTATGTAACTAGCACTGCTATCCTCTCGCCTAGCGAGCAAATATTTACCCCCGTGGATGGAAATACTTCTTGATCTGGATCGATGTAAGAGTACAACTACATTTCCAAAATCCATGTTGTCTATTCGGAACAGGTTGACCCCTTCGCTCTCTCGTGGTACAATCCTCTTCCCGCTGAGCCCTCACTTTTCCACCGGTCCACAGAAACAACATATAGGACTGATGCCGTTCATCAGTTCATCATATCAGATCAAAAATAACTTTCTTTTCCGTATACTCTCCCTGGTATCGGTTGCTATTCGTGTGGACTTACGCAGTCAGTCGATCAGATAATATCTCAGATAGATATGGATATATATCTCCCTCAACATAGGTCATCGAAATGATCTTGGACAACCCCAACAAAAGCACGAAAGCCAGGATCTTTCATTAAATTGATTCCTGTTCAAATTCGAACAGTGTATAACCACATGGATAAGCTCACATTAACCCGTCAATTTCGAATCCAATTTGTGATTTGGAGGAATGATATATCGAGATATCAAGAAGGAATTAGCATGTAATAATTTTGATTCATACAAAAAGAGTATTTCTTCAGGCACTGTACTTATAGGATGGGAATAGAGAAGGAAGAGGGAATCCCGAAGATTTTGCATAATCTTTTTGACCGAAAAGGACAAATAGGATTCATTAGTGTTTGGTTAGAATACGAAAATGTGTTTGACTTAATTGGTTCCAGTTACTCTTTGAGACATAATGTATAAAGGAAGGGAATATTAATATTCTCGAACAACGAGAATAATCCAATTTATCTTACTTCGAAACAAAAAAAAATTGAACGAGAAGCCGTATGAGGTGCAAATCTCATGTACGGTTTTGTAGAGTGACAGTGAAGAAAACTTATCTGTCAACTTTTCCACTATCACCCCCAAAAAACCAAACTCTGCCTTACGTAAAGTTGCCAGAGTACGATTAACCTCTGGATTTGAAATCACTGCTTATATACCTGGTATTGACCATAATTTACAAGAACATTCTGTAGTATTAGTAAGAGGAGGAAGGGTTAAAGATTTACCCGGTGTGAGATATCACATTGTTCGAGGAACCCTAGATGCTGCCGAAGTAAAAGATCGTCAACAAGGGCGTTCTAGTGCGTTGTATATTCTTACTTATCTAATACTTGTATCATTTCATGATGATGCCATGTGAATTGCTAGGAACATGTTAAGTATATAGCTAACCTAATAACGAACGTTTTGTAAGGGGACTAGAGCAGGCTACCGTGAAAAAAAAAAAAACACACGATCTTATTTTTCATTGGAACTATTATATGTCCAAGGTTCAATATCGAAATCATTTTCGAAGTTTTCCCTGATTGTTTCAACAGAAAATTCAAAAATACCTTGACCTTTTTAGAACGGGTTCAAGTCAAATAGCAATGATTTGAAACACTTTTTTATACACTATTTTGTAAACCTAAGGACTTGATCGTATAGATATGTAAAATACAGGATTTCCAATCATAGCAAAAGAAAGGGAACGGATACTCAATTGAGAGTGAGTAAACAGAATTATATGCATAAAGAATATATCTCATCTATGCAGATATAATAATGTGGAAAGCCGTATTCGACGAAAGTCGTATGTACGGTTTGGAGGGAGATCTTTTATACCTTTAGAGATCCACCCTACAATATGGAGTAAAAAAGCAAAAATAAATGATTTTCAGCCTTTATGAAATAGATTCTTGAACCTTTTTCACACTCATGTCACGGCGAAGTACTGCAGAAAAAAAAACTGCAAAATCCGATCCTATTTATCATAATCGATTAGTTAACATGGTGGTTAACCGTATTCTTAAAAACGGAAAAAAATCATTGGCTTATCGAATTCTTTATCGAGCCATCAAAAAGATTCAACAAAAGACGGATAAAAATCCACTATCTGTTCTACGCCAAGCAATACGTAGAGTAACTCCCAATGTAACAGTAAAAGCAAGACGTGTGGGTGGATCGACTTATCGAGTTCCCACTGAGATAAGATCAACCCAAGGAAAAGTACTTGCCATTCGTTGGTTATTAGGGGCATCTCGAAAACGTCCGGGTCGAAGTATGAATTTCAAATTGAGTCACGAATTAATGGATGCTGCTAGAGGGAATGGCAATGCTATACGCAAAAAGGAAGAGACTCATAGAATGGCAGAAGCCAATAGAGCTTTTGCACATTTTCGTTAACTCATAAACAGGATCGAGATCTACCTATCTATATAGTGGATTTATATATTCTGATAAATTAGAAATTGATTCCCGTTCAGATCGGACAATATGTTTATCGGAACAAAATAGAAAAAATAAAAAGAAAAAAGCATAAATCATAGATAGATCTATGTCCTCTTGGGAAGGCTTCCTTAAGGAAAAAGGAGATAGATTATGGAGGAATATTCGATCCTATTCATGAGATTATGTAAATCTCCTAAACTTGGAAGTTAGAAACTTTTTCTACTCTTTCGGAGATTGAAATAAATTACTAATTCATGATCTGACATGTACAAAGTGAAAACTTCATTTTCAATTATACCCTGAGATCGTTTGAAAGAGTTTCATTTGCTTTTCTTCCATTCTGGTTTATGGTCTTTCTGGCTATATGGTCTATCCAGGGGAAAGATTTAGCTTAAAGAAATAGTAAATGATCTCATAGATACACAAATGTATAACTCTCCAGGAATTTGGATTGTGCTTATATCCATAACTGTAGGAATTGGGTCCGAACTTTACTTTTTCCAGTCTCTTTTCATCAATGGACCCCTTATAAAGGGAAGAAGTGCGATTAATTTTACAAATTATTACCTCTCTAATAAAATAGATTGAATTGAATAGATATCTATCTTTCTTTTTTATAAATGTTTCTATGGACATGTGGAAAAGAGAAAAGGACTGTTACCCCTACCTCCACTCGGACCAAGACATCATTTTTACCGAAAAAAGTTAAAGTTTTTGAAAATATTTTTTATTTTGTACCATATTCAATTCTTTAGGTTTCTATTGAATTGAAAAAGAAAGGATGTTCATTCAGTCGTCTTGTTTATTTATAGGAAATCTCCTCCAGATAAAAAAAATTTTATGATGAACCTATATGACCAATCGTATATCAATACTCGAATACCCTATCTCTAACATATGTTCATTCATAGATCAGGATATTTTTCATATATATATATATGAATGGAATAGAATTTCCTTTTGGGATGCCTTGATGGTGAAATGGTAGACACGCGAGACTCAAAATCTCGTGCTTAAGAGCGTGGAGGTTCGAGTCCTCTTCAAGGCATAATATTGCTCATGCTTATTGAATGAGCAATATTATGGCAAATCTCGTAGAGTATCTCAATAGATTGAGATAGATTCTCTGTTGATACGAGGTATTCCGACGATCGATTACCTACAAGTTAACGCTGTTGGAATAGGACAGTGGATCACAGGTAGGATCAGATCTTCTCTACCTAATGAGGAGTCCATTCCGAATACACCCTCGTATTATGAGGTATATTTCATTAAGGACACAAATTTAGAAGATCGATACATAGATTGACCAGATACCACCTCTATCAAGATCTTGCAATATACGGGAGTTACGACCGAACCTCACCAACTATATCCATGTCGGATCCTGTGACTCTATCCTTTCCTCTCTTCAAATAGTATGGAAAAAAATAATGCTAGAACCGAAATCGAGGAAATAAGGAGTAAGCATAGTCTAATAATATCTCATTAAGTTAACTAGACTATGCTTACTCTTACATGGTCGAGATCTCGGAGTGAGGAACCTCAAATTAAAGATCTATCAAGTCTTTATAGGATCTTAAATTGGAGCATATGTAGAACCTCTCATTGATTCCCACGACCCTATACTGCCCGGTCAATTTTCTTTTACTTCATTCCATATTCTCCCAGCTGATATCAAATCTTAATCCGGTTGTATGAATTGAGTGTTCAATTTCATTGGGAAAAAGCCATTTCTTCTCCAACAATGTCTTTGTAATTTGATCCAATAACATTCTGTTAGATAGGAACAGATTTGATAAATATTGATAACTCTCGAATAGAGTATTATAAAGAAAAGATTCATAAGATAATAACCTATTGGTTCCGAGCCATCTTTGGCGATGAATTAACGATTGGAAGCGGTCAACCCTTTCTCTCGAATTTTCGGTCAACCAACGGTTATATGAATATATAGGAAAATATGGCTGCATACGTTCCAATTGGATACCCATTGCTTGAATGCGTTTGAAATGCTCGATATGTCTATGTCTAAGAGACAATGGTTTCCACAAATTCATGACCAAAACCGAATTGATCGTGGATTTTGAATCATATCTACGAAAAAAACTTTGGATACTTTTTTTAGGGAAAAAATCAGGTTGTGCTATTAATCTTCTTGCACCATAAGTAATATAAAGCCTTTTCAGCAGTTCTTCATTTGCGAAAAATTCTCGGCGTGAAAACACAGGGCGCTGCTCTTGAAATAGGAAGGAATCCCAAAGAAATCGTCTTCCTATAAAGAACAGTGGTTTCTTAGAGTATTTATATTGCTTCGGATATTGTATAGGAAATAGAGATCTGTCCATCTGCCGTTTTCTTAACGATCCGAACTGATACGAAGATCCCAATGAATTGGGTGTTTTTATATGATCGAATCTATTACTGCGAAGAAAACTAAGACGCCAGATCCTAGGAGTCCAAACTACATTCTTTATTAATTCTTCATCCATATCCCTTTGTTTTGCGCCGGGAGTAAACTTCAATTCATATTCTTTCATAAATCGTATCATATCTAGATGATCCCTCATTTTGAGTTGAGGAGCAAATGTGATCTGATCCTTATCGGGCTTACCCCGACATATTCCTAACCTAGAAAATGGAAACTCCACCAGAATACTTTCTAAAAGACTAGAAGCTATATCAAGATCATGCTCAGCTAATTTATCGAAAGGAATCCAATTCTCTCTATTTCGTTCTGATATAGACCAAGAATCTCGAGCCGCTGCTCCGGCCAAGCAACCCAAAATATGGGGAAGTATGGTCAATTCCTTCATAGTTGTTTCGGCAATCGAAGGTTCTAAATACCATTCGGACAAATAACAAAACCTTTTCTTCCATAATTCCTTTTTGGTAGATAGAGGATTCATGGGAGAATTTATTCTAAGCGTATTTTGTATAAAAGCCTTTCCTACTTTGTAGATAATTCTTTCGTCATTTTGACCGGATCCAACCTGATTATCCATAGATTGTAAATTAAAAATTTGCCTATAAATAGCGGATCGAATTGTATTAGTGTCTATAACTGATTTATTTCGGGTAATACTAAGTATTAAGGCTTCATCGGCCAGTGCTGCTAGATCTCGTGCAGCATAATCTATGGTTATAGATCCAAATTCATCGGGAAATTTTCCCGAGTATAATCCTTTGCTACATAAAAGAATAGGAAATTCCCTTTGTCGTTGTGGGATAACAAGCATTCGAATATTGATCGATCTATCTAATCGATTTGGAGCTATTAGAGCTGGATCCACTCTTTGGGGGATATGAGTCGAAGCAATAACAAGAATATTTCTCATAGAATCTTTCTCACCATCTCTAAATCTAAAGAGATTGTTCATTAATACACTAAGGAACAAGTCAGTGAAGCCAAAACCAAATAAATAGTTAGATGCGTCATTTAAATTCAGTTCATGAATGTTTGGAATCCATATTATGCAAGGAGACATGCTTTTCGCCAATTCTAAGGTAATATGGAAATCTTCCATTTTGTCTTTCACAAAAGGATCAAACTCAGTAGGAATACGTTCAACAGGGTAATCTAAATACTCACCATACCAGAGCTTCTTCAGAGATATTCTTATTAAAGGAACATATGAGTCTGCTGCTATACTTTTGACCAAATAGGATCGGCCAGTTCCCATAGGACCTATCAGTAAAATCCCTTTGGAAAGTAATGATCCTGAGTGGAGTGAGAAAGGTTTTCCATGAAATGTGGGGTTGGTTTGACACAATATTTGTGAAGAGGTAATCTTCTGACAAAAAGCAAGGAATACCCATCTTTCTGCTAAACAAAATGGATTGAACTCGTAATTAATTAGACCTTTTTGATAAGTGTAGGCCAAATATCGTAAGTGAATAAGCCCTGGCTGTCTAATGATTTGATCTCCAAATTCATTCTTGAATAAATTATGACTGTAAGTCAAAATTGATTCAAATTTAAAAAGGTTTTTTTCCGTCATTAGAAACTGAACTAGTAAGTTTATCTCTTTTTCGGAGATATCCATACTAGAGCACAATCCGTTCAACTCTCTTATTATAGTTATAAGCAATTTTATATTTCTATTCTTCGTCTTCCTCTTCGTCTTCGTCTTCCTCTTCATAGAAAAAAAACTATTAATAATCTGTGGAAGAGAACTGGATCTGTCTATTGTATAATAGAGAAAGCTATTAGGCACGGGAGGATTAATCATTTTTTGCAACTCTATCACGTATGATGGATGCTTTAAATACTTGATGAATTCAAAGTATCTATTTATATTGATAAAGGCGAAAGAAATAACTTTAAAATATTGAAGAATAGAATACCCAAGAACGAAAAAAGGGATAAGAATCCCATATTTATACCCCCGAGCATTTAGTAATCTCATATGTGCCCATATGAATGGAACTGATGACTTATCTCGATCACTAGTTTCCTCTATTAAAAAATCCTTGCAGGAAGGGAAAAAATCCTTGAAATTATTACTTGGAAAAAAAAACTTATTAATAAGATTCGTTCTCAATTTATATTGTATAGGTTCCCATAATGGATGAGAAAGTTCCCACAATATATTCCGTTTAAGCAAAATATTATGCTTAATATTTTGCAAAATAGATACAAATGGATTACTGCCATGTAGTAATATCTCCGAAAGAGTATCTAAAAGCATATTTTCAATATATTTACACCATGCAGAGGTAAAAAACCAGGGCATATATGTTTTGAACAAATCCCATTTTGAAAAAATACTATCTATTTGAGAGATCCTATAAATATTCTGTTCCTCTTTAGATGAATTAGAAAGGGTACTCCTTCCATCTATGTCTTCGTTTACTATTTTGTTTTTTAAACATTCGGTTACAAACCAATCTTGAATACGAGGAAAAATTTCCTCGTTCTTATTGGAAAACATTTCGGATAGTAAATCATCTTGATAAGATCGAGTTTGAATAAGACCCACGTTTGAACTGAAACCCCTTTTAAAGCACTGATCAAAGTTGTTTTCTTCTGAATCGGATCTTTTAAAAAAAGGTTGGCAAAAAGTTTTTTCAAAATTTACTATTTGTTCTTTTGTTAAAGGCGTTGTAGAAATCTCTTCGATCGAAGAAAGATATCTCTTTTCACGAACGAATGGATTCAATCGAGTTAGTAAATTTAAGGATCTGTACAAATCATAGATTAATACAAACGTTTGGTCACCACTTCGTTCTCGTTTTAAATATTTAGGTAATAATATGTTAGATACTTGTGATTTGATGAATGAAATAGTCTCTTTTTCTGAGTGAACGGGTCCTATTTCACCAATGGGCAAGGAAGATAGATTGTTGTGGATGATCAAAAGATTGAATAATTGTCCATATGTAAAATTATTCCTTTTGATATAAAATCTTTTCATATCAGAAGGTAATCTATTCCTATAATTTGGCCGAGTATGATGCAAATAATCAAAAAATTTGAGCGTATTTGCTCCGTGAAAAGAAGCTATCAATGAGCTCTGATCAGATAGTTTCACAGGATTCAACCAATTGTCTCGATCGTTGGATATCGTCGAAAAATAAGTGTTATCGAATGATTCCATGCGATTATTTTCATTATTGAAAAAGTCAATAATAAATGGATTAATTGGTATCTTATTCGTAACAAATGGTGCAATTGTTCCTTCATCAATCAATAATTTCGATCTTTGTGAAAGATTATGGTCATACAAAAGAAAGGTTTTAAATTTTTTTAAACGAACGATTAGAGTACCAATTGGATCTAACAACTGATTGAATCGTCTATAATTCAGACTTTGGAGCCCATGAAATGCAAAATCAAAAAACGAAATTAAAATATCGAGCTTAGAATTTAAGCTCGAAATGATATCGAACTTCGAGTTTAAGATCTTTACAGTACTTTCAGAAAGGGATAAAAACACAGACCAACCAATTGAATCTCGATTAGTATTAGTACATAATTCAATTGGATCGAACACTATTTGAAAATAGTTTTTTTTAGAAAAAAGCTGTTTCAAACATTTCATAAAGTATTCGGTCTGATTGGACCATTTGTACACATTCAAATTCCGATTGATATGTTTATCAATTCGAATAATAGAACGGTTGAACCATTCTCTCTTAATTTTTTTCCAACTTGATGAATGCCGGTCAATTGTATCTTTCGTTACATTATTAAAATTTTCATTTTCTATAAAATTTGTTCTAATTTGATCCTTTAAATTGCGACTGAGCCTATTTATAAAATAGGCTCTATTTAATAAATTTTTCGAATACCTGCTGTCAATGTTATACTTAATTGATTCATACCAACCCAAAGCTTCAGTTCTATAATTGTTAAAGGGAGTTCCTATCTCCAAGCAATTTTTGGAATCGATTTGGCTCAATTGTTTGTCGATTATTTGATCTAAATAATCATCCGCTTTATCAATAATATTGAGTAGGACCCATAAAGATTGATTCTTCCATTTTTCTCTGTGATTGAAGATCCGATCCGATCTCAACGATCCATTCTTGTTGAGTTCATATAATGGATTCATTTTATAATAAATAAAAAATGAAATTTTATCATGAACCTGACTAGGCTTAGTTATTGATAGAGTGAATTGATCTGTCATTTCCAGACAATTTTTGTGCAATATGTATTTTCCTTTGCTTTGATCACAGAATGCAGAAAATAGATTCCAAGGCAGAGTAAAACTCCGCATAGCACAATTCAAGGAAGGATTTTCAATTTCAAAATATGTTTTGATCTTCCATAGATCAACTATCCTATTCATTAATGAATAGGATTTTGAATCCCTTAAATCTTTGGAAAAAACCTTTTTTTTTATTTTAAATAACCTTTTGGATAAGTTGAAATCTTCAATGGGCTTTTTAGTAGCACTAGGACCACCCATACACGGTTCATCTATTGGCAATATGTAAAAAAAAGAATAACGAATTGATTTTGTAAAATTTTCAATGAATCTTTTCCTCTCCAAAGGAAAGGAATTCTCTTCTGTATATCTTTGATCTTCTGTAAATAATTCTTTCGCCCAAGAGATTGGATAATCTTTTGATAAACACTTTGAGGACAAATCCGATTCTATTTTTGTTTGTTCTCTTTCAATAAAAGAAAGATCCAAAAGAATTGATCTTTTTCTTCGTTGCTCAATCTCCGTTTTATTCCTTGTGAATGGATCTTCACAAAGATATTTTTCATGTTTCCAATACTCATTTTCGGTTGAATTAAGAGTTGAATCGATCTTCAAATTGATATCTTTCTCATCATTTTCCGAATGAGTTTCGCTCGGTCCTTGATTCTTCGAGATAATCTCATCCTTCTTGTTCGTGTTCTTGCCATATCCTGAATTTAAACTAATGGGATCAAAATCCCGATTGTAATATCTTTTCAATTGGAAAGATAGTAAAAGATGCGGAAATCTCAACCAATTTTGAGTGAAAGGCTTTAAATATTCTTCCGGTGTTTCATTTCCAAGTTCCATAAAGTTATGGATAGGAAAGAGTTTAATCAAATAGAAATTTTTTCTATCAATCATACTACTTTGATGATTGAAGCGATATATGAGGATCGATAATGTAAGTACTACTATACCTTTGACCAAAAAATATGGATTGCTTTTCCGTAGATCGCGTAAAAGCAACGTACTGAGAATTCTAGGATCAAAAAGCTTTATAAGGCGCTCCCGACGTGAAAGGATTTGAATTAACAATCTAATCAAATTGGATTTGGTCCATGGATTGCATAGAAATTGATAACTTTGTATCTCTTCCAATTTGATTATCCAGGGTCTTCTTCTTTTTTTCATTTATTTGAAACCCCCCCCTTACCTCTCCCTTTTGTTTTATCCCAATAAATAGAATATTTATAACATATATTGATTTCATATAATTGTAAATCTCGTGTCAACCAACCGATACCATTATGTCCCATGGATATAATTTATTTCACTTAAATAGGAAGGAAAATGACAACGAATCGGATCCAGTCCGATTTTTTTTATCTTCTTTTATGGGCGAACGACGGGAATTGAACCCGCGCGTGGTGGATTCACAATCCACTGCCTTGGTCCACTTGGCTACGTCCGCCCCGGAAAAACCCAATTTATCTATCTACAGTCATTTCTTCCAAGAATAAAAAATGAGCTAACGTTTGTTCTTATGTGGGTCGGCGACCTCTGATAGGGGATCAAAGCAAGATCGATGACTAACTCTCAACTCTCGAACAAGTTGTATGGCTTATTATCAAATTAATTCAATGAAATTTTATTTGAATGTCTATTGAGAATATTTGACATTAATCAAGTATGAGAGAAAGAATGTAAATGGGTCCCAATCCCGAACTACCCAATTTTAGATCTGAGTCTATACTCATATTATAGAATGAATATGTTGATGATCTTTATCCAGCATCCATGGCTGAATGGTTAAAGCGCCCAACTCATAATTGGCGAACTCGCGGGTTCAATTCCTGCTGGATGCAGGGGAACTGCACATATCTATTATTGATGGAATGGGAATAAGTATGAAGAATAACACCAAACAATTGAAGCATACCAAGCCTTTCAATAAAATGAATGAAAGGCTTGGTATGCTTCAATTAAGCAATACACGATAACAATCCATCAGAGTATTATCCACCTATTGAAATAGATTCAACAGCGGCTAGATCCAGAGGAAAGTTGTGAGCATTACGTTCGTGCATAACTTCCATACCTAGGTTAGCACGATTAATGATATCAGCCCAAGTGTTAATTACACGGCCTTGACTGTCAACTACAGATTGGTTGAAATTGAATCCATTTAGGTTGAAAGCCATAGTGCTTATGCCTAGAGCGGTAAACCAGATACCTGCTACGGGCCAAGCAGCTAAGAAGAAATGTAAAGAACGGGAGTTGTTGAAACTAGCATATTGGAAGATCAATCGGCCGAAATAACCGTGAGCAGCCACAATATTGTAGGTTTCTTCCTCCTGACCAAATTTGTAACCTGCATTTGCGGACTGATTCTCAGTAGTTTCCCTGATCAAACTGGAAGTTACCAAAGAACCATGCATAGCACTGAATAGAGAGCCGCCGAATACGCCAGCTACACCCAACATGTGGAATGGATGCATAAGGATATTGTGCTCAGCCTGGAATACAATCATGAAATTGAAAGTACCAGAGATTCCTAGAGGCATACCGTCAGAGAAGCTTCCTTGACCAATAGGGTAGATCAAGAAAACGGCAGTAGCAGCTGCAACAGGAGCTGAGTATGCAACAGCAATCCAAGGACGCATACCTAGACGGAAGCTAAGCTCCCACTCACGACCCATATAGCAAGCTACACCAAGTAGGAAGTGTAGAACGATTAGCTCGTAAGGACCCCCGTTGTATAGCCATTCATCGACGGAAGCTGCTTCCCAGATGGGATAGAAGTGCAAACCGATAGCTGCAGAGGTAGGAATAATGGCACCGGAGATAATATTGTTTCCATAAAGAAGAGAACCAGAAACAGGTTCACGAATACCATCAATATCTACTGGAGGAGCTGCGATGAAAGCAATAATGAATACAGAGGTTGCGGTCAATAGGGTAGGGATCATCAAGACGCCGAACCATCCAATGTAAAGACGGTTTTCAGTGCTAGTGATCCAGTCGCAGAAGCGACTCCATAAATTTGCGCTTTCGCGTCTTTCTATAATTGCGGTCATGGTCAGAACTTCGTTTATAAAATCATCAGAGGCTCCCAAGCATAAGGCTTGTTATTTTACAGTATAATATGATCCATGTATCAATGTCAACCAATATCTGGGATGGAATTTCAATATCTATCCCAACGGGATAGATACTGAATCTATACTATATGGATGGATAGAATATAGAGGTATTTTAGATAGACTCTATCTTTCTTTTTTAGATATATTCCACACTCTATAGATCTATCTGTGGTTAGATACTCCATCAAATTATTTATTCCTGGTTCCAGAAATGGAAGATCAATTGGAATGAGAACAGATAGGATCGAATAAGTATTTTTTTTTTTTTCGCTATAACGAAGTGCAACGCAATTCTGGAACCAAATTATTAATAAATTGATATGAGTGGAATATCAATTATTTATCACCTTTCTGGAGAACCCGTAGTGCGATAGTTCGTTCCCTGTGAATAGAAACAAATATTAAAAAAACTTGATTAGATCCAGAACCAGAATAAGTGCACAGAGGTACCTATCAGATCAGAAATTTGATCCGGGTTGCCCGGGACTCGAACCCGGAGCTCGTCGGATGGAGTGGATGATCTGCTCCTTCAGTATCAGTAAGAGCGAGAAATCTCTCCCCAAACCGTGCTTGCAATTCTCATTGCACACGGCTTTCCCCATGTAATGTATCTATTTCCTAATCATTTTAGTTCTCGGATAGAAAAATAAAAATGATTCTGAATCGAGGCAATTACTCAAAGAGCATTTCATTGGTCAAATAAATTTTCTATTTTCAGATCCTGTATCTTTTGCCAGGAATTAGCTAGGGGATTTATCTCGGGAATATCTGAATGCCAAATTCGTTCTCTCTGCGAACGGGCCGCCGCTTTTGATGAAAAAGGCAGAGAATCAAATTCTCGTTCTTTTGAAAACGATTTTTTAAAGAGTTCTGGACCTAATTCCTTCCGAACTACACGTATCGTACTTTTATGTTTACAGGCTAAAGTTTTAGCACATGATAATGAAAGTATATACTTTATACGATATAAACCATCTCGATCAAAGGATCCACTGTAGTAATGAAAAAGATTTCTCCAAATTTGATCGAATCGATCGAGGATATCATCATCTGTTAGACTGGTCCAAGACAATTTACTAATTGGCCGCCCTGATATGTCACAGAATTTTTCTGTAGCCAATAATCCAATTATTGGTACAATCGGAACTATTGGATCCATTTCATTGGTAATAAGATCGGCGATGAATAACTCATCTAGCATTTTGGTTCTGACAAAAATAGGGTTCATCCGAACCCTCAAAAAATAACCTGGAGAAGAAGAACAATTCTTGGATAATTGATGAGAACAGACCCTATACGGTTCGGACCAAAGATGGAAATAAAATTGCCGAAAAATTAGAAGATAATATCTACATTTTTTAACTAGGAGATGAGCACCCTTTATAGCTATAATAGGTCTTTCGCCATATCTAACATAGTGAATTTTAGGATCCTTCAACGTCAACGACCAGATACTTTTCAGTGAATTTCGACGAGAAAAAATGATAATATGTTTTATCTTTCGATGAAAATGAGTTCGCTGAGGGAAAGATCCATGAGACAACGATCGTGAATGAGAGGATCGTTTAAGACGGGAAAATAAAATGGATTCGCATTCACAGACATAATAATTCAACAGGAACAGGAAGAATCTCGTATTTACTCTTGGGACGACAATAATTGATCTTTGTAAATTCTCTGGACTATTTCTATAGTCATAGAGAACAGATCGTAATGGGTGCAAGGAGGGAGCATCTCGGATCCAGCGACGAAAGGTTCGAACCAAAATTTCCGGATGAATAGAATAGGGTATTCGTGCATCTAATATAGAATTTGAATGCGGGAATTTATCCTCTAAGAAGGGAAATATTGAATGGATCGACCGGAAACTCTTACATTCATTCATCCCTTCCACAGAATATTTTGACCATATAGAGAACGGAACTTCCAGGACCAATGTAAGTGCTTCTAGTACCGATTCAGAATAGAAACTCTTCTTGCGATCAGCTAATGGATTTGGATCGCAATTCACGAATAAAACAATTGAATGATTTTGTTGACGTATTTGACCAATCAAACGTTTTACAGTTAGGAAACTTAATTGATCATTGGAACTTAAATGTTCCATCGGTCTGGAGGAACTTGATACATCCAAATAATGATCATGAGAAATTGCGTAAAGATCTTCCTGAAAAAAGAGTGGATATAAAAAGCATTGTTGCCAAAAGCTATCTTCCTTTCCGCATCTATGGAACTCATCCATTTTCAACCCTCAGCTATGGCCCTCGTTCATGAGAATAACCTCTTCATTTCTGATAAAATACATGGTGCGATCTAGTCGGAACAAGATAGGAAAAAAGAGATATATCCGGATATCAATATTCTATCTTCTATAGATTTACTACCCAAGGATCTCATTCGTCATGAGGAAGAACGAAAATCTTTTATCCTGGCAACCAATCGCTCTCCTGACTCATGGAATTAATAAACCTGGTCAGTACACTATTTATCTTACACATCTGTACTCGAGTATTTAGGACTCATTGTGAGTGTATAAATCCCTGATCTACTCAGGGAAAACCTCCCGATATTGGGTACTAAACTGCTCTTAACTTCTGATCAGTAAAGGGAATTCCTCGCTCGCTTAATTGGAACGAGGAACAGAAGCTCGTTTCTCTGGGTCTACTTATGATTCAAGTCATATAGCTTTCTCCATTGACTCATTCGACTTAACCGCGAATTGATTCAATCCTATTCACAATTATCACATTTGATCCGAAAGGATGAGCATATTATACATCCATCTAGGTATATAATAGACATTTCCCACCCATTTGATTCCTTAAATCAGATCCGGTCCTGATCGAATACAATCAGGTATCCGAGAAATAATATCAGGTATCATAAAGATCATATGTTGGAACGACATGCTTTTTTTTCCGTTCATTATACTTCGAGGATCAGTCGTAGTCTTCCGAACTTTACCGATGGTATCGACGAGTTTTTTACTTCATTCAAATGTGTAAAAGATCTTAGTCGCACTTAAAAGCCGAGTACTCTACCATTGAGTTAGCAACCCATATTGCGAATAGATATTGAGGATATATACGATCGAAGTGGAATGCGAGGTTACTCAATATGAACCGGTAAATCCTACCAATCTAATTGACGAACGGGAGGGATCAAAAACCTACGTGAATGACCAAATAATTCACTCGTCAGTTCATATCGGAATATGTAGAGTTTCGATCCACCATTCCAGAATAAAGTAATCTAGGTTATGAATAAATGATCCATCGACAGAATTATCATGATTGGATAGAATCACTGATAAACGATGAACCTAAGATATCTATTTCTATTGTGAATGGACGAATTATATCGACACAATACACTATTGTCAATCCAGAATAAGAGATAAATTAATTGTTGGATTAGCGCTATATTGGGACGAGATGTTAGACGCATCGATAGAAAATCCTAGGCTTATTTGTAACAATAGAACGATTCAAATATTCGTTTTGTATGGAATCACGTGGAAACGAGATTTACTTGGAGAGTATATAATAAAATAAGAATAATGTTGAGCCAAGGGCATTTGATCCGAATATGAAATGATGTCATAATCCATATCCACGAAATTATGTAAACTACCGCATCGTTTCAGACAATGTTTTGAAGATTCCTCCCTGATCTCGAATCATGATCGAGATCACTGATCTCGAATCATGATTCGAGACGTGATTATGAATAGTCATTAACTCAAATGATATGATAGGAATAGGTATCGAATCGGATCCACTCTTTTTGTATAGAATACACTCAATGTAATCAATTAATTTATATTTATTAGGTACTTAACTTAATGCTTCTTTAGCTGCGTGCATTACCTCGACAGTAACGTTCAAAATGCCCTTTCGTCGTGCAAATTTTTCTGTATTTCTTTTTACTTCGTCCCTTACAAAACGGGGAATTTTACCCAATTCTTGCCGACTTTCAGGATCCCAAATTGGACTAATATCCGTGGATAAGGATTTAGTCATTATTTCCTTCGTATCATGACCACAAAAAATATCTAGAAGATGATCCTCCATACCCAGAGCGAATGAGTTATAAACTAGATCAGCTATTTGATTAGTACCTTCGTAACCCAGGAAGGGTCGATATCCCAAGGAAAAATTTTGGATATGAGCTGGGGCGGAAATAACTCCACAGGGAATTTCAAGACGTTTACCAATATGACGTTCCATTTGAGTACCAAATATTGCAGAGGGTTCCACGCGAGAGATAATATCTCCTACTTCAGCATGATCATCTGTGATGATTATCTCATCACAAAAATCTTTAATTTGCTCTTTGAACCATTCTGCATCATGTTTACAATAAGTACCTGTACAACTCACACGAATTCCCATCTCTCTAGCAAGTATCTTAGTGATTGAAGCAGCATGAGTTGCATCACCAAAAACGACTGTTTCTTTCCCCGTAAAATTCTGACAATCGATAGATCTTGAGAACCAAGCAGCTTGGGAAACGAATCGAGTTTGTCCATCGATATAGGATTCGTAATCAACCCTTTTGCTCGATAAAATAGGAGCCGCCAAGGTCTCAAGAGATTTATTTATCTGTCGGATGCACTCGGCCATATCTACAGCTCCCATAGGAGTTGTAGATACATAAGGCATTCCAAATTCCTTATTCAAATACATCGCTGTCATTAAGCCCACTTCACGATAAGGAATTAAATTGAACCGAGCTTTCGGTAAATTTTTCGGATCCTCTACAGATCCTCCTTCAGGAATTATTTGATTAATTCTGATGTCCAGATCTTTTAATAAACGTCTCAACTCACGACAATCATGTCGATTATGAAAACCCAGAGTAAGAATCCCAATTATATTTACAGAAGGTGCATCTGTTACGAATTGATCCAATGTATGGGATTTCTCCAAATAATATCGAACTACCTGTTCCAAAGTTCTATCCGCTGCCTGAATTTCATTCACTTGATAATGATCCACATCCGCAAAAATGACGTTGCAATCGGAGATTATGGATGCTCTATCCACAAAGTTTTTTAAATCCTCTTGCAAGATACTAGAGGTACATGTAGGTGTTAATATTATCAGATCGGGACCTTCCTCCTTATCTTTTCGAATAATATGATCCACAACTCTTTTTCGAGATCCACGTGCTAGTACGTGACGATCTACTATACTAGCAGTTGCAGGAGTAAAATTTCTTTCCCGTTCTAACATAGAACGCATTACATTAAAATAATCATCTCCTAGAGGAGCATGCATAATGGCATGGACATTTTTGAATGAACTAGCTACTCGTAGAGTTCCAATATGAGCAGGACCAGCATACATCCAATGGGCTAATTTCATAAATTGAACCTTATCTCAAATTGATCCGTATTCCCATCTTGCACCACAAATATATCCCTTTATCTCTTCCCTATTGTACATTCCCTTCTGATAAGTATGGTTAAATTATGATAAAAAGGAAAACAAAGTTGGATCTTTTACGAAAGAAAAAAGGGAAGAGCGAAGGAAGGGAAAACAGGAACCAATGAAATAAGTCTGGGACGGAAGGATTCGAACCTCCGAATAACAGGATCAAAACCTGCTGCCTTACCGCTTGGCCACGCCCCATTCCCATCCTATTTCCCTATTCATATGCTAATATGAATACTTATATCAAATTTTTTGTCAACCCATTAGTATCCAAGATTCATTAGATCAGATCTCAATTGGGGAAAAAATTTTGTGGATATTTCAACGAAATAGGTTATTGATGGAATTGGACATAATAGGAGAAACAGAAAAAGGGACAAGAATATCCATTCATTGATCATTTTCTATTAGATTGGGTAAAATGTTGTATGTATGAAAGAATCATCCCTTCCAACCCCAAGTCCGGTCAAACTTGCCGAAGAGCTTCGATCGATTCGATCAATCAAAGACTTTTCTGGCTTTACCCCCCCCCTAAATTTTATTGGAGAATAAAAATGCCAGTTATGTTCAATATTTTTCTAGATGATGCCTTTATTCATTCAAATAATCCCTTTTTTGGAAAATTACCTGAGGCTTATGCGATTTCTGATCCAATTGTCGATGTAATGCCAATTATTCCTGTTCTCTCTTTTCTCTTAGCCTTTGTTTGGCAAGCTGCTGTAAGTTTTCGATAAAAATTATCCCCTTTTTTCTTTTTCAAGTTTTTGGGTCGCTGTCATTGATCCAATTTTTGTATAACTCTTTCCATTTTTTTGTGACAGAAGTTCTATCCTTGCTCCACCCGACGATACCAGATTCAGATACCTTATCTGCTCCCGGATAAAAACTTTTCCACTCACCTTCATCAATTCCTTCCGATCCCACCGCTCACTTCGGATCGGGCTATTGGGTCACGTATTGATACGATCACCAATGACTTATTTTCATAAATATTTAATAAATATCTAGTTGATCCAAAAAATAAGAGGGAAAAAAGACCATTTTGAAAACAAAGATAAAAATTATATCCTTCTTTCAAATTGATTTTCACACGTGATTCGGAGAAATAATTTCGTGATTTGTAACAATAATACTATTGTTTGGTATTCAAGTATCCATATATGGTACAAAGATTGATGATCTATTCTGTTGTACTTATAATCAGGATTCCGGAGATTACGTAATGCTTACTCTTAAGCTGTTCGTTTACGCAGTAGTGGTATTTTTCATTTCTCTTTTTATCTTTGGATTTCTATCGAACGATCCAGGACGTAATCCCGGACGTAAAGAATAGTGAAAAAAAAAGTCTCTAGGTTAATGGGCCTTTTCCGTTCCGTAGAAAGATTCGGGGTTATTCGTTTTCAGGATCAATAGTGGACGAACGGAGAGAGAGGGATTCGAACCCTCGGTACGGATGATCCGTACTACGG
>Ga0115842_100008_pt1 | contig 70385 bp, 81 predicted proteins | sample InSIn2SAF170_2_FD_83856 | JGI IMG/M metagenome (GOLD analysis project Ga0115842, IMG submission 83856)
TTTTTACTACCGTTAGCGTGGTTCAACCATACGGGATTTAATCGGGTGGAGCAGTATAAGCGGGATAATTTATAAAACTAGGAGGGAAGAAGCATGACGCGAAAGAAACAACCCAGTGTTTTGAATATGATATCGATATTCAATAATTATCCACTCATTGCAGCATTATCATCGATTCTTATCTCACAATTGATTAAATATCCAATTGGTTTATCCTTAGGTAAAAATGTGCAACCCTCTATTATCTTCTCAACAGGAGGCATGCCTAGCTCGCATTCGGCTGGAGTCGTTAGTGTTATGACTGCTCTTATTATCGAATATGGTTGGACCTCTCCACATGTTGCTATTGCGATCACCTTTGGCTCAATTGTTATTTTCGATTCAATGGGGGTCCGCCGACAAAGTGGTGAACATAGTATTATGATTAATGAATTATTTAATGATTTCAAGGAATTGCGCCAGAGTTTTGTTAACTTAACCCAAGAAGGAATGAAAGAACTTCCTGCAATTGAACGAAAATCACGCGAAATGCTCGGACACAAGCCGATTGAAGTATTCTTCGGCATACTGTCAGGCATTATCATTTCGATAGCAATCTATTACTTATTTTATGTGTAAAAAATGAAGGAGGAGTTAACATGTCAACCCTATACGATATTACAATTATTGGTGGTGGCCCTGTAGGAATGTTTGCCGCCTTCTATGCTGGGATGCGACAAGCTTCGACTAAAATTATCGAATCTCTCCCTATCTTAGGTGGACAACCTTATATTCTTTATCCTGAAAAAATGATCTATGATGTTGGGGGCTATGCGAGTATAACCGGAGCTGAACTAACTGACCAGTTAATCCAACAAATGAATCACTTTAACCCTACGATCTGTTTAGAAGAAAAAGTATTAATGATCGAAAAGGAAGCCGATCAATTCAAACTTACAACCACTAAAGGTACCCACTATTCTAAAACTGTTATTATTGCAACAGGTCAAGGATCATTTAAGCCACGTCGCTTGCCATTCAATTACCCTGAAGTATTTGAGCAAACTAATTTGCACTATATTGTGCGTAACTTAGAACAATACCGAGATAAAAAAGTGGCGATCTGTGGTGGTGGAGACTCGGCTGTTGATTGGGCGCTAGCTCTAGAAGGAGTTGCCTCTGAAGTATCTCTAATCCATCGTCGCAACCAATTCAGAGCTCATGAAGGGGCCGTCCAACAGTTAGAACAATCATCAGTTCAACTACTCACCCCTTATATTCCCAAGCAACTTCACAGTTCAGATAATCGACAGATTGATCAACTAACATTGAGCAAGAAGCGTTCGAACGACACACTAACTATCGATATCGATTACCTCATCGTCAATTACGGCTTCGTCTCTGCAATGGATGAAGTAAGTGACTGGGGAATCCAATTAGATAATCGCGGTATTCTTGTCGATCGCGCTATGACCACCACAGTCCCTGGTATGTTTGCTATCGGTGATGTCGCTCATTACGATGAAAAAATAAAATTAATTGCAGTAGGTTTCGGTGAAGCGCCAACTGCAATCAATCATGCCATGTCTTATATTGATCCAACTTCACACAAACAACCCATTCAAAGTACTGAATTATACCTATAACTAAAGGAGAGCTAATTATGATTCAAATTCAATCAGATAAAACATTAAGCCAAAAAGCTATTACCCGCATTCAAGAACGTGGTGTTACTCTTGAAGATATTGCCGAACTGGTCTATGACTTACAAAAGCCATACCTAAAAGAATTATCCATGGAACATTGCTTAGATAATGTCAAAAAAGTCTTGGAAAAACGAGAAGTATGTAATGCCGTTCTAACGGGTATCGAACTCGATATCCTAACAGAAGAAGGCAAACTCTCTAGCCCTCTCAGTGAAATTATCGCCTCTGATGAAGGACTATACGGTATTGATGAAGTCTTGGCGCTGTCTATTGTTAATGTCTATGGTTCCATTGGGTTTACGAATTTCGGATACTTGGACAAGACCAAACCAAAAAATCATCTCCAAACTCGATACACATCTTGATTCTGACATGACTCATACGTTCTTAGATGATATTGTGGGCGCTATTGCTGCAGCAGCTGCCAGTCGCATTGCCCATGCTGATCCTGGTGTCTCCGCGATTATGCAATAATCTTATTAAACAAAAATCGTTTATCTTTGCGCAAAGATAAACGATTTTTTTAACGCGACTGACTAACCTTCCCTATTAAATAACCTCCAACCAGCATACTCTCTAACAAAATAAAGGCAAATAAAAAACAGTACATAAAGAAATCTTGCGTTAGGACCGTAATAATGGGGTCTGTTGCGGGATTAAATAGCCAATCCTCATTGTTAAATAAAATTTGGTGGAACAAAACAAACATATAATCAAAGCTGAACGCTAAAAACACTGTTAATCCTATCGGCACAACCATCGCTACCTTAAAAGGCTGTCGCAGCGACCACAGATAGTGTTGTTGCTTCAAATAATTCACATAATATATTGAACCTATCGCACTTATAAAAAGGACCGCATAATTAACCCCAAATAACACCTTCACTTCATAAAAATGAAATGCTCCACTGGCAGATGTCGGAAAATCCGGCATATTCAATTCATTAATCCATGGTACGTGTAAATAGCGTAATAGCACATAATAATTTTCCATAATCGTCTCATGAGACAGCCCAACTTGTTCGGGAATATTCCCAATATAGAGTGACCATTCAAACAGTGGCACAAATAAAATCGTTAACGCAATACTGAGGGTTAAAATTGTCAAAAACAAACTTGTCTTGCCTAATAGATGACCCAGTTTATATTTATTCACTCGCTTCACAACCTATTCTATTTCCCAGTCATCTAATGTTTCGACGACATAAGTGGGTTGTTTAGCAACTTGCTCCAAGTCTTGCTTTGTGGTAAAGCCACTCAAAACAAGTAACGTATCAATTCCATTATCAAGCCCAGAACGGATATCCGTCTCGTAGTTATCCCCCACCATTAAAACTTCTGAGGCTTGACAGCCTAATTTTTCCAGAGCTTTTTCCATAATAATAGCTTCTGGTTTCCCGATGAATTGCGGCGACACATCTACTGCTTTTTCTACGAACGCAACTAATGCTCCATTGCTCGGCGACATTCCCCGCTCAGTTGGAATATTAGTATCTTTATTCGTCGCAAAAAATTGTGCTCCCGCTTGAATAAGTAATACCGCTTTTTCTAACTTTTCATAAGTCACTTGGCGGTCTAATCCAATCACTACATAATCAGGTGCTTGATCATCGAAGATCAGTCCTTTTTCTGACAGTGCATCGAGTAAGCCCTTTTCCCCAATAGCATAAACCGTCTTTCCACCTAACGAAGCTAAATAATCGGCTGTGGCCAATGAACTGGTATAGACCTCTTCAGGATAAGCCTCTACCCCAACTCGACGTAACTGCTCTACCTTATCACTTGGATGTCCGGTCGAATTATTTGTTAAGAACAAAAACGGCACCTCTTTTGCACGTAAGCGCTCAATAAAGCCGGGTGCTTCTTTAATCGGATCTGCACCGCGATACATGGTTCCGTCCAAATCAATAATATATCCTTGATAATTTTTTTTCACGTTATTGCACTACCTTCCGCTATTTTAGTTATTTTGATTTATGGGGCTTCTTTTTAAACTTCGCTTTTTTCTTATGATACTGTTGGTTGTCCTTGCTATTATAGGGTTTAAAGTGCTTTTTAGGCGCCAACCGTTGCAAAACAAAATACGGACAACCAAAATTACAAAACTCAGCTAAATAATCTTCTAAATACGAAATTCGCATATCAACCGGTACTTTGCGTTGATGATCAGCATAAAATCCGCGTAACCTTAAGGCTTCACGAGAGAGATCACCGACAATATAGTCATATTTTTCAAAAAATTCTGTGTAACGATTTTCTAGCACCTCTATAGCTAGTGCCTCTTTATAATTTTGTACAATTTCATATTTAACACCATTAATCATTAAGTGGTTACTGTCAATTTTTTTAATTAATCGTTTAGTTTCAGTTAAATTTACTTGCTCTTCAATGAGTTGGTCTGTTTTTTTATCTACTGATTTCTTCTGAATCATTAGTTTCCTCACTTCCTTAACTATTCTCTTCCATTCTATCATAAGTCATGGTACAGAAAACACTGATAACAATTATGATGCTCGCTAGATCATTGTAAAAATAATGATATGATGTGCTATTCTTTGTGATATAATAAATCATGAATAAACTTTGAATATAGGCGGTATATATAATGAAAAAATATAGTGTTATGCTATTGACAGCAGGTCTACTTATGGGCTGTTCACATATCGATCACTATCAACAAGTCCTTAATGGTGACTCGAATGATGCCGATAGTACCCAGTCATCATCCAATGTCGCCCTATCAGAAAATTCAGCTGAACAAGCTACTAGCAAATCTGAAGAAGAACTAGAACAAGAGGCTACTCTCCCTTCTAATACAACTCAGCTTGAATTAGTAGATATTTTAGAAGGACATCCTATTACACCTAAATCAATTGTTTCTAATGGCCAAGGCAAGTTATTGACAAATAATATGATGTATTCGCACAATGTCGCTTTATTTGATGCTGAGACATTACAGTTGGATCATGTCTTATCAGATTCTGTTGATTTTTCTGCATTCGATATACCTGGTTATGAAGATTATGTTGGAGAGATTGCCGGCGCACCTGTAGAAGCAGTTTGGACCGATGATGGACAATATGCTTATGTATCGAACTATTCTCTAGCTGGTGTAGGCGCAAGTGCTGATGATAATTATTCTCATGGGGATGCGATTACTCCTTCTGTTGTTTATCGTTACTCACTCGCCCAACAAGATTGGGATCAGATCATTCCAGTCGGGCGTGTACCGAAGTATGTTGCCCTGTCGCCCGATCAATCAAAATTACTCGTATCTAACTGGTGTGATAATTCACTATCCGTTATTGATACGAAAACAACTAAAGAAATTATGCAGATTCCTCTCAATACTTTCCCTCGAGGGATTGTTGTCTTACCTGATAATGAGACAGCTTACGTGACTGCTATGTATGCCCATGAAGTTTACCGCGTGAACTTATCAACGGGTGAACATGAAATAGCCTTTGCAACAGGAGACTATTCAAAGCCACGTCACTTAGTACTCAGTCCAGACGGCAAAACGGTTTATTTAACATTATCTGCTGCGAATGAATTATGGTCATTCGATGCTGCAAGTGGGGAAATTTTGCAAAAAACAGCAACAGGACTTGAACCTCGAACAATGGAAATTTCTGAAGATGGAACGGCTCTTTATGTCGTTAATTATGATGAAGCAACCATGTCTAAATTTGATGCCCATAGTTTAGAGGAGATTCAGCGTGTTGACACACATGCTAGTCCCATCGGTGTAACGTATGATCAGACAACCGATACCGTGTGGGTAGCTAACTACAACGGGACACTTCATGTCTTCGATGATACAGCCGAACAATCAACAAACTAACTTATTCATACAAAAAAATACGCTACTTAAGGTCAACTCTACCGTTAATCATTAAGTAGCATTTTTTTATTAGGCACGTTTTTTCAAAACAATATTCAAGATTAATGCAGCTAATGTTCCGGTTGAAATACCTGATGATAGGACCATCTGGACAGCTGCTGGAAGTCCACTCAACACATCTGGGCGTACAGTAACGCCAATACCCAGTGCAAAAGCAACAGAAATAATCAACAGTTCTCGATCGCCTAATTCGATTTGCGATAAGACTTTCAATCCTTGTGCCGCAACTAAACCAAACATAATAACACCCACACCACCTAAGACGGGTTGTGGCATTACTGAGATCAAGGCACTCAACTTAGGAAAAACACCTAACCCTGCTAACATAATTCCCGCAACAATCATCACATGACGACTTGCAACTTTTGTCAAGGCAACTAATCCCACATTCTGGGAGAAAGCCGTATTAGGTCCTGCACCAAAAACTCCAGCTAACAGTGAGCCCACTGCATCCGCCAATACACCACCAGCTGTTTGTTCGCTATCCACTGATTCATTTGCCGCTTCTCCAATTGCCATCATAATACCAAATGTTCCAATCATCGAGACCACATAGGCCGGAATAAAAGAAAGAATTGAGGCTGGATTGAATACGACTCCATAGCGAAAAATATTAGGCAAAGCAAACCAAGCGGCTTCAGTAACTGCTGTTAAATCAACCATTCCTAGCGGTAAACAAATTAAATAACCAAAGACCATACCAATAAATACTGACGCTGTACTTGCAATACCTTTTCCATAATGGTTCAAAAATAAAGTGAATAGCATAATAATAAAGGCGACCGTAATATTTTGCAATGAGCCGTAATCTTCAGCCCCTACACCACCTGCCGCCCAATCAATCGAAACAGGCAATAGCGTAATCCCAATTAAGGCAACAACCGTCCCTGTAATGAGCGGTGGGAAAAATTTAGTCAATGGTTTAATAAAACGACTCAAAATAGCTTCAACAAGCGATCCACCTATCGTTGCACCAACAATCCCCGCCATGCCAAATTGAGCTCCAACACTGATTTGAGGATTTACAAAGGTGAAGTCTGTTCCCATCATACCAGGTAGACGTGCTCCAATTGGGCCAATACCGTACGATTGAATAACTGTCGCTACTCCCGCAGCAAAGATTGTTGCACTCACAATCACGCCAGTTTGCTCAACGTCAAATCCTAATGCCCCCGAAACCACGAGTGGCACAGCAATAATTCCCGCAAAAGCTGCTAAGATATGCTGTAATGCTAATATAATGGTTATTCCTAGTGGCGGCCGGTCCTGCACACCATAGGCTAATTCTTGTGTCTTATGTGCTGATGTTGTTTGAGACATCTTATCGCTCCATTCGTTTTTTAATTATTTATCATCTCTTTCTATTAATATACATTAATTTCATTCGGTTTTCAATAGATTAATCGAATATTTTTAATTTTATATTATTTAATGTTCGTTTTTAGTCTGGTTTCAACTTTACTCAAGGTAGCTGCTTCCATCACTATAATCAATCATCACACCGGCTTGTTCATTGGGCACAAAGATATTAAATTGCAAAGTCTCACCATTATCATCCTGCGACCAGCCCATCATTTGAACCCCATGTGGGACGAGATTATCGTTATCATAAATTGGTATAACACTGTAGACGACACGCATTCCTTGTTCGACCACATGAGCGACAAAGTTCTCAAACGGCAACATCCCTTCCGCATTGAATTGACGCGTGCCCGTGATGAAGTTCTCATAATCATTATTCCCCGTTAGCTGCCAACCTAACAAGTGCGACCGATTATATAACCAGTTCCCTGAAACTATTTTATAGTTTGCTTGATTCCATCCACTTGGTTCAAACGTTGGATTATCTCCGCGTTGTTCTGGTGGTAATAATTCTTCATCAAGTAGCGCAATTGCGGCTTGTGCACGACCGAATTGATCCAGTGGCGACAAGTCATAAAATGGTTCCGCCGCCTCCAATAACTCTGAATCAAATACGGGAATATTATCATTAATCTCTATATACAGCTCTCCCAACGGCAAGTCATCAGCACGAGGAATCTCACCCGCAGGATCTGTATTCTGACCCGTCTGGACACTCCCCATTGCTGACCGATCCTGACTATCTATATAATGACACCCCATCAAGAAACCGGACAGCCCCAGGAAGAGAGCCATAAGCATGTATTTTTTCATAAACAACTCCTTCTCTTCTATCTAACAAATAACAATATAACAACAGCAAACATTCACTACAACAGCTGCTCATTCCGATTCATCAGTTGTAGAACTGCCACCTGTAAAATCAATGGTTAAAGCTGCTAATTTTTAGATCTATTCAGGTGGATTACTATCATTGTAAACTGAGATTCATGTAACAATTTTATGTAATTATCATTTTAATTGTCTTTCCATTATAACAATTGTTCCCTGACCGTTATCGCTTTCTATTCCTTTTGGTACGAAATTATTTTTATTCCAAAATGCCGCACTTTGAGAGTTTCCTTTCATATAACCAAGTCGGATTGCTGAAAAACTAATTTCCCTTAATTCTGAGAAACATTCATCTATAGTCTCTGTCCCTACTCCAGTTCCTTGTTTATCAGATAATACCATGAATAATCCAATAAATGCGGTGTCTTCATTAGGATAATACAGAATCAAATCCATAATAGCAATAAGCTCCTTTTCTTCAAAGAAACCAATATAGTATTTATCTTCTAAGCTCTTTTTTGGTGGCAAAGCTTTCATATCATCTAACACACTCTGTATGTTCGGAGTAGGAGGACAATGCTCAAAATAAAGCGGGTTTGTACATTCTAGTTTTAATACAGCTGGAGCATCTGATGCCTTTAGTTCTTTTACTTTATATTTTGTAGATAATTTGTTTATTTCTATTCTCATGCTAACACTTCCGCAAATTGCAATTTAGATAATTATAATCTTTCATCTGTCACAATGTGTAAAATTTCTTTATGTTTAGATTGTAAATATGACTTCATAAATACAGGATATGCCACAACCTTATCAAGGTCTTCAATGGGTATCCAATGCATATTTTCTTTAACTCCTTGAGTAAAACTATTACTCATTAATTTTTGTGTCCCTCTTGATTTCATTAAAAAATAAAAAGCTATTTCATGAGAATCTAATCCTTTATATTTTCCTGTAGACTCAACAAAGAAATTTTCATGGATAATTGCAAGATGTTCAATTTCATAATGAATTCCCGTTTCTTCAAACACTTCTCTTTGCACGGCTTCTTCGGCCGTTTCACCAATATGAACTCCTCCGCCAATCGAATAGTAATAGTCATTTATTTCATTTCCGGCAAATAGAACACAGTCATTTTCAACAATAATTGCTGCAGCTCTATACCTGAATCTTTTATTTTTACTTTGAAAACAACAATCTTTCTGCATCTTTATTCTATCCTTCCCTTTATGTTGATGTACTGTTTACAACATTTATTTTTGTAATAACCGCTCTAAACAGCACACCAACTATTTATTTTTTGAGTTTTAAACTTTGGTAGAAGTCTTGAACTCCTTGTATTTACATAACTATTTGCCTCTATCACTATTATGACACGAAACCCTCTGGACACATCCTAGCATCTGTCAGCTCACGATAGTCCAAGTATGTACGAAAAAGATCAAGCACTAGCGTTAACTCATTGTTTGACAACACTTTTCTTGGTCATTATTGGGCAAGAAATCAATTACATTAAAGCATAGCATTCGAATTTTGGGATACGTCATACAAAAGAGCGTCTACCTGAACCGATTGATCTCATACTTATGCCAATGCCTCACTTGCTTAAGCTAATTATACATTTGATCAACTTGGTGCGTATCATACGGAGCACCTTGCAACGCATGCTTGTGCTTGCGTTAATTGCTTGCGATGTCGTAATAATCTAAATTTCTTACCAGCTTTCAACGGAAATCACACCTTCCTGATTTTCACAATACAAGACATCGCCTGGACATCTATTCGCTTATCATGTACAATGTCAGTGTAACATAGATGGAAGCGAATAAAAAGCAGACAAAGGGAGTGATCACATTGAAGTAATCCATTAAAATCTCCGCCAGCAATTATTCATTCTCTTTCACTAAGATGCTTCACTGATTGATAAAGTACGCTACTATAAAAAAGAAGACTATACAATGAATATCAAAAAAATTATTACCACCTTATCTACTGTTGCGATTTGCAGCTGTAGGTTGTGGACTATCAGCTTTAACCGATTAGGAGGTGATTATAATGATCAACCGTAAGTCATTCAATTTTACATCGACATTTATTGTATTCCCGCTAGCGAGCCTGATCGCGTTTATCATATTTATGCTGTTGGGTGACCAATCTTTTATCATGGCGGGATTGATCATGACGGTGATTTACTACATTACCGTTAGTATCATAATTGCAACGAAATATCATGTGACCCTCATTGAGAAAGAATAGCCTAGCATTCAATTATGAGCAAAACGCTCCCTTACCCATACCAAATATAGAAGAACCAGCAATTCCCTAATCATACTTATAGGAGTTGCTGGTTTCATTTATGCTAACAATGCATTCGTTCTAATAATCCACAATTTTTGTGCCGTGGAAATTTTCACTCGCAATATGCTGTTTTACGTCTGGTAAGTTCTGGTAATTCACACCGCCACCCACCAATATATCAATCCGACCATCTGCATGCTCAATTAAGTCATTCAGGTAAGCAGCATTATCCAGTACTGTCCCGTCCACACCACCATGCGTTAGAATACAATCCACATCATGATCCACTAGCCAGTCCAAGGCTTCTTTTTGTTGTTCAGGAGTAATATGATCGAATGCCATGTGACAAGTGACCTTCAGATTGCCTGCTTCTGACAGCAACAACTGCATGGCTTCTTTATCCAACTCTCCAGCTTCTGTCAAACACCCAAAGGCCAATCCTTCCACGCCAATGTCACGGCACATCTTGATATCTTCTTGCATCATCTCTAATTCAACAGCGGAATAAACAAAATCACCGCCACGTGGTCGAATCATGACGCGAATTGGCACATTACGGCCAGCACAATATTGTTGTGATGCTTTAATGACACCAAACGATGGGGTAGTTCCTCCCACAGTTAAGTTGTCACATAACTCTACTCGATTTGCTCCGGCATCCAGAGCTTCCGGTACATCGGTAAAATTCTCCGCACAAAATTCAATGATCATCTTTATTTTCCTTTCTACAGCTTATGTCCAATTCATTCTATCCAATATTTCCCTTGACAATCGGCCAAAATTCTCCTACATTAGAAATACAGTAAAGGAGCATTCGATGACTAAGAAAAAATACTACGCAGTAAAACACGGACGACAACCCGGTATTTATACAACTTGGAATGAGACCAAAGAACACGTACACGGGTTCCCTAGCGCTAAATATAAATCATTCTCTACCCGACAAGAGGCTGAAGAGTGGCTTGAGCCTCCTACTTCTAACGACACTGGTTTGCAAGCCTATGTAGACGGCTCTTATGACAAAAAAACAGGTCGCTATAGTTACGGAGTCGTATTACTTCAAGGTGGGATTGAATTAGCACGACTGGCCAATTCAGATAATGATTCCCGTTACAGTACAAGTTTCCAAATTGCCGGTGAATGCTTTGGTTGCTTGAATGCTATGCAGTGGGGAATTCGTCATGGTTACACAGAAATAACAATTTTCTACGATTATCTCGGTATCGAAAAATGGGCCACTGGTGAGTGGCGTGCTAATAAGCCTGTTTCACAAGATTATATTCGCTACTACCAACAGTTCAAGTCACGTATAGAGGTTACCTTTGTTAAAGTTAAGGCGCACAGTGGTGTTGAAATGAATGAACTAGCTGATCAACTCGCCAAAAAGGCCTTAAAACAATAACAACTTACAATGCTTTAATTTTTGCTTTATCTTCTGATGATAATTCAAAATCAAAAATGGCTAAATTATCCACTTGGTGCTCTCGATCATGTGACTTTGGAATAACTACTACACCACGTTGTACGTGATAGCGTAACAAAACTTGTGCCCATGATTTATTATAGCGTTGCCCAATCTCAGCTAATTGCTGACGTTGGGCTTTTTCTGCCTTCAGCGGACTCCACGCCGTTACTGCTATATTTTCTTTTTGTAAATAAGCAATTAAATCATCGTTCCATTCTGTTGGGTTGGATTGAATCTGATTCACTTCCGGCATCACTTTCGCAAAGGACTTCATCTCTTCAATCATTGCCTCGGTAAAATTAGAGACCCCGATGCTCTTAAGAATCCCCTTCTCATAATACTCTTCCAACACTGACCAAACAAGCTTCAAGCGCTTAACCGAATCGAATGGATGGTGCACTAAGTACAAATCTAAATAATCCGTCTCAAAATGGTCTAAGCTCTGTTCGATCGTTTGATGCACTGCGTCTTCACTGATCGTATACTGATCATCAGTCGGAATTTTGGTGGTCAAGAAGACTTCCGATCGCTTCACTCCGCTATTAGCTGCCGTATGTCCAACCCCTGCTTCATTCCGATATGAGATAGCTGTGTCAACTAAGCGATAACCGACTTCCAGTGCTGTCTCTAATGGCGTAAAATCTCCATTTAATTCTCCGCGATATTCAGCATCCACTTTCCCAAACGTATTGGTTCCTGTCCCGACTAATGGCATCTTCGTCCGGTCATTTAATTGTATATAGTCCATATCCTGTCACCTCTCCTGAATAAAATGCTTTCATTCAGTCTATCATATCTTTCTGATTTTTCATAATCAAAGCTCATAAAAGATATCTTAGAGCAGTGAAGTTAGCTCTACTTCTGGATATTTGTCTGAGAACCAGCGCTCAGCAAACTCATTCTCAAATAGGAATAACGGTTGATCAAAACGGTCATACACTAATGTATTACGACTTGAGCTCATCTTTGGATCCAACTGTTCGGGAGCAATCCATCGCGCAATTCGATTACCAATTGGCGTCATATCAATATCAGAATTATATTCCTGCTGCATACGTGTCTTCAAGACTTCGAACTGCAACTGACCAACTGCCCCGACAATATAATCATTAGAGTGATGGAGGCGATATACCTGAATCGCTCCTTCTTGCACTAATTGCTGCAAGCCTTTATGGAATGATTTTTGTTTCATCACATTTTTGGGCTGAATCTTCATAAAGAGTTCAGGCGTAAACTGAGGCAGATCTTCAAATTCAATTGTTTCTTTGCCGGTATGAATGGTGTCCCCAATCTGGTAAGTCCCTGTATCATAGAGACCGATAATGTCCCCTGCTACAGCCGTTTCAACAGTCTGACGGTCTTCCGCCATGAAATTAGTTGAATTATTGAGTCGAATTTTTTTATTCAATCTTGGTAGTTGGACATCCATTCCGCGCTCAAACTCGCCGGAAACAATACGTAAAAAGGCGATGCGATCGCGGTGATTTGGATCCATATTGGCCTGAATCTTGAAGACAAAACCACTAAATTGATCCTCAGTTGGCGTAACTTCACGACCTGATTTATCTGCTACACTTGTTGGACTTGGGGCTAATTCTAAGAATGCTTCTAGGAATGTTTGGACCCCGAAGTTGGTTAACGCTGAGCCGAAGAAAACAGGTGTCAACTCACCGGCACGCACCGCTTCTTCTGAAAAAGTGTTCCCGGCTATTTTAAGTAACTCCACTTCTTCCAGTGCTTCACTATAGACACTCTCTTCCTTGAACGGGTGATCACCGGCAATTTCACCTGCATCATCTACCGCAATAAGTCGCTCCCCATGATTATCACGGTCAGGATGAGCCACTTCGATCCGATTATTATGCAAATCATAAATCCCTAGCAACGTCCGTCCTGACCCCATCGGCCAATTCATCGCATACGCATCAATGCCTAAGACATTCTCCAGCTCTTCTACCAATTCTAGCGGCGTACGCCCATCACGGTCTAACTTATTCATAAAGGTAAAAATTGGAATACCTCGCATACGACAGACTTTAAATAATTTTTTAGTCTGTGCTTCGATCCCTTTAGTACTATCAATCACCATCACAGCCGCATCCACTGCCATCAACGTACGATATGTATCTTCTGAAAAATCTTGGTGACCTGGTGTGTCAAGAATATTGACACGTTTTCCTTCGTAATCGAACTGCATAACGGAACTGGTTACAGAAATTCCACGTTGTTTTTCAATTTCCATCCAGTCAGATGTCGCAAATTTACCACTTTTTTTGGCTTTAACGGTTCCCGCTTGTCTGATCGCCCCACCGAATAATAGCATCTGCTCCGTAATTGTTGTTTTCCCAGCATCCGGGTGTGAAATAATCGCAAATGTTCGTCGTTTATCAACTGTTTGTTTTAAAGATGTCTCTCCCATAAAAACTCCCTCACTACTTGAATATCTATTGACAGTATGCCTATTATACCATAACCGCTCAACAATACCACTACCTTCGTCACTTGCTGCCTGACAAAAAATCACTGGGACAACTGTAACTATTCATCCCTCTGGCCGTCAAAAAAAGAAGAAGTCGGTTCCAACACTTAATTATTTATGCTCAGTTTATAACGATTTTTACCGCTGAAATATCTTGACTAATAAAGATGGACATGCTATATTTTTAGCGATAGGAGGAATTTGATGGCAACATTTAAAACAACAACCGATATTCATGATCCCGTATTTAAGGAAGCCGCTCATATTCGTAGTCTTGTTTTTGTACAAGAACAAGGATTTGAAGAGAATGAGGAGGCGGACGATATAGAACGTGGCTATGAGCATATTCATGTCGTCGGATATATTGACGATCATCCATTAACCACTGCGCGACTTTTACCGACAGAAGATGGACAAACTTACTTAATTGAACGCGTTGCAACCGTTGAAGAGGGGCGCGGCCAAGGATTAGGAGAAGAACTCTTTCACTTTATTGAGTCATTCGCTCGCGAAAGAGGCGTACAAGAATTAGTTCTGGATGCTCAAGATGCAGCCCTTATTTTTTATGAAAAATTAGGCTACACGATTGCTAGTCCAGGGTTCTTCGAGTACGGGCGCCCACACCATACGATGCACAAAATCTTACGCGAGGATCCCACCAATGCTTGAGTTTAAGATGACCCAAGACTTGACGAGTCCAATTTATGCTGATGCCTTAATGATTCGACGTCATGTCTTTATTGATGGACAAGGTGTTCCCGAATCGCTCGAAGTGGACGATATGGAAGCTCAAGCTCGCCATATTGTTGGTTACCAAGAAGGCGAACCCGTAGTCGTAGCTCGTTTAATCGATAAAGAATTGGGCAAAACATATAAAGTCCAACGCGTAGCTGTCTTAGCAGATTGGCGCAAACATGGATTCGGTAAGCAATTAATGCTCTATATCGAAGACTTTGCGCTCGAACAAGATGTCCGCTCACTTATACTCAATGCTCAGAATACGGCAATTGGCTTCTATGAATCATTGGATTACGAGATTATTGGCGATGTCTTCTTAGAGGCTGGCATCCCACATCACACCATGCGCAAGACATTATCCGACTACACACTCTAACGAAATAGTCTAAAAAATACTAGATTAGCTACTGAGCTAATCTAGTATTTTTGATTGTTTTCATGAATAAGTGACTGCAAATCATTCGGCAAATCTGCCACTATATGCAAAGACTGGCCTGTTAGAGGATGTGCCAACGTCAACTTCCGACAATGCAAAGCGTGTCGTTGCAACAATTTTAGATGTCCACCGTACAGATCATCGCCAACTAATGGGTGACCAATATGTGCAAAGTGGACCCGAATTTGATGTGTTCGCCCTGTCCATAATTTTACATCAACAACCGATAAGTGCTTACGCACCTCGCGTACCCAATATTCTGTCTTCGCCGGCTTGCCTGCCTCCGAATCATCCACGATCCGTTCAATAATCGACTCTTGGCTCCGACCAATTGGAAAAGTCAATATTCCATAATCAGGAGTAACTTGTCCCTCAACAACGGCTACGTATAACTTATCGAGCATCCGCTTGCGCAATTGCTGGTCCATCAAGGCATGAATAAAGCCATTCTTCGCAAACAGCATTACCCCGGACGTCTCTCGGTCTAAACGCGTCACAACATGCACCGCTTGATGAGGATAAGCCTTGTTGCTGATATAGGCAGCCACCCGATTCACCATCGTATCGTCGCGATGTTCAGGAGACGGCACCGAGGCCACGCCACACGGTTTATTCACCACTAATAGCGCCTCATCTTCGTACAGAATATCGAGCGGTTTATCTGACAAGACAACTTGCTCATTACGCAACTCAGGTGGAATCTCAATAATAACCTGATCCCCTTCATTGATCGGCACCGTCACCCTAACCGGATCATCATTTAACCAAATCTCTCCCTCGAATTTCAGCTTAGCCAATAACTTACGTGACACCCCTTGCTTTCGCAAAAACTCACGCAATAATTTGGGGTGATGACTACCAACCGTCCACTTAACTCTCATGTCGCTTCTTCGCTCCTAAAAAAGCATCCTCCACCCGATCCCAGAAGTGCGTATGCTCATACCGCGCAAAACGAATCGTCTTATCAGAAATACGATACTGCACTGACTTCACGTGATGCTCATGATACACATTCTGATCAATTGACAACATAAAACTATCCGTATTAATCGGCTTCAAATTAATCCACTCATCGGGCGCAATAACCAGTGGCGAGCTCAGTGTTCGAAATACACGGTTATTTAACGAAGCCATCTCTGTGAGTTGAAGTGCTTTTAGTCGGGGATGCAAGACCGCCCCACCTAACGATTTATTTAAACCAGTTGATCCCGTCGGCGTCGAGACACATAGGCCATCACCACGAAACCGTTCAAACAACTCATCTCGAATTCCCACGTCACAAACCAACGTACTATCATGCCGCTTAATCGTTGACTCATTCAATGCTAAATAATGACGCGGCTCTTGCCCTTGCGTACAAAAAACCGTCACATCTAACAACGGGTATTCAATATACTCTCCTGTATCTTTTTTCAGGCCTTCTATGAGTCGCTCTAAATCATACTCGCGCCAATCCGTATAAAACCCTAAATGTCCCGTATGTAAACCAATAAATCGAACTGAATCAATCAAATCTTGATGCTTCTCAAACGCAGACAGTAACGTGCCGTCGCCTCCGACCGTTATAATAATATCAGGCTGTTCATCCACTAACTGAAAATTTTCTGCTAACAAAAGTTCTTTAAGTTTCGTAAATACAGCAAGAGATTTCTTTGAATAATTATGGGTCAATTTTATACGCATCTTATCGCGACTCCTCTTCTAAATGATGTTGGGCATCAATTTCTCTAATCTCCCGTCTTAACTGTGACATCTCTTCATCTAACAAAAAAACAGACTCCGCGACTGATTGCAATCGCTCAGCAATATCTTCTGGATAATATTGATCATCTTTTTTATAGTGAAGCGAATGTTCAATCGATGCCCAAAAATTCATCGCCAACGTACGGACTTGAATTTCAACTAACACAAATCGTCGTCCTTCTACTAATTCAACAGGATAACGGCAAATCAAATGATACGACCGGTACCCACTTTTTTTCTTATGTGTAATGTAGTCCCGTTCTTCAATAATTGTCAAATCTTCGCGTTGATCAATCAAATCAACGACTTCATAAATATCCTCAACGAATGGACACATAATACGCAAACCGACAATATCTTCCATCTCTGACTCCAATTGATCTAACGACATGTGACGACGCTGCGCCTTATCGATAATACTCTCGATTGGTTTCAGTCGACCTGTTACGAATTCAATAGGACTCGGCCGATTTCTAAGACGGTACATGCCACGTATACCTCTTAATTTTACTTTTAATTCTTTTAGCGCTAATTCATACGGATATAGCGTCTTATCCCAGTTACGTTCCATATAAACTCCTCATTAATTATGTCTGTTTCTTTACGAGTAACCACTTCTTATTGTATCATAGATATGACGAAAACCTAATAAAAGGAGATTATTATGTCACAAGAACTTGAGATTGAATATAAAAATTTGCTGACCAAAACAGAATATGACCAAATAATGACTGAGTTCCAGCTTAATCACGAGAATCCGTTCACGCAGACCAATTACTATTTTGACACAACCGATTTTCAATTAAAGGCTCATCACTCCGCCTTGCGTATCCGGACGCGACCAGATCAATCCTATGCTGAGATGACTTTAAAAACACCCAAAGAGGGACAATTATTGGAAACAACCACCCAACTGACCTTAGAACAAGCTCAGTCATTCATTCAACAACAAACCATTGAACCCACAGCAGAAATTGTACAACAGCTTCAAAAAATTGGCTTAGAGCAGATCAAGTCACTCACGCTATTTGCTGAATTAACAACCACGCGCCGAGAAAAACAAGTTCCACAAGGTATGATTGTCCTCGATCATAGTTGGTATGGTACACAGGAAGATTTCGAATTAGAGGTTGAATCAACAACGGAAACAGATGGTCTAGCGCTATTTCGAGCGATCTTACAACAATGCAACATCCCCCATCGTCAAACTCCGAATAAAATTAGACGGGCCCAACAAGCACTTCAATCATGAATCAGTTAAGTGCATATCATTAGGCATTTGTCACAATCTTTGATAAGATTAGTTTACTTCAAGAAATATATGACGAACTAGAAAGGACTCACTATGGTATTCAGACAGATGATTGAACTCTTCGTCTTCATTAATCCTCTCGATCCTGAGTGTTTTAAAGCTAATCAGATGATTATCGAATTCGCCCAAGAGCGTACCGAAAAAGTGAATATTCGCTTCGTGACCAGTGTACTTAGCCAAAAATCACTGCGTCAACTGCACTATGCTTATTTGAAGAAGATGCAACGTGATGACAATCAAATCTTCAATGCTGACTTCATAGCTAGTCTAGCTGTTCAAGCTGCCACCATGCAAGGCAAAAAACGTGGCATGCAATTTTTAATGACACTTCAATCTCGTTTGTTTGAAGAAGGGGATTCTTTTTCAGAAACACTTATTATAGAGGTTGCTCAGCAAGTAAACCTTGATCTGACGATGTTTCAAGAGGACTTATACTCAAACTTAGCTAAAAAAGCTTATACGAGAGATCAACACTTAGCCCAAAAAATGCAAATCACCTCCACACCAACTTGTGTCTTATATCAATGTAATAGTAGCAATAAAGCTATCAAAATGTCGCACCACCTGTCGAAAGAAACCTTGCACCAAGTCTGTGGAGATACCTTTGATAACTTAACTACCCAACAATTTAATCAGCATCCTTTCTTTCAAATCTTATAAAAAACAGTCATCAACGAATGACTGTTTTTTTTTTGATACATTATCCATAACAAATAGCCCTATCCCTTACACCATATGCAGTGTGAAGGATGGGGCTAAGATATTTTATTTCAATGTGAACTAATTATTTAATTTCTTTAACAACTTCCTCTAGCTGGTTCAAGCGTTGTTCGAAGACATCCATCGCTCGTTGTAAGTAATCTTTGTTCGTCATGTCGAGACCAGCTCTTTTCATTACTTCGATCGGATAATCGCTACTACCGGATTTCAAGTAACCTAAGTACGCATCTAGCGCACCTTCTTCTTCATTTAAGATTTTGTCCGCTAACGCTGTAGCTGCACAGAAACCAGTTGAGTATTGATATACATAGTAACCCATATAGAAGTGCGGAATACGCGACCATTCATATTGGATCTCTTCATCATTAACTACAACATCGCCATAAAACTTATCATTAATTTCTGCATAGGTTTTATTTAAGAAATCAGCAGTCAATGGTTGTTTCTCTTGCGCTGCGGTGTGAATCTTGTGCTCGAATTCAGCAAATTGTGTCTGACGGAAGACTGTTCCCTTGAATCCATCTAAATATTGGCTTAGAATGAGAGCTTTCTCTTCAGGTGAATCAGCTTTTTTCAAGAGATAATCTGTTAATAGATTCTCGTTTGTAGTGCTGGCGATCTCAGCTAAGAAGATCGAATAGTCCCCATACACATACGGCTGATTGTTGCGCGTGAAGTAACTGTGTGCACTATGTCCCAGTTCGTGTACTAAGGTGTACAAGTGATTTAAAGAATCATGCCAGTTCAGCAAGATAAATGGATTCGTATCATACATTCCTGATGAATACGCTCCACTGCGCTTCCCTTTATTCTCAACCACATCAATCCAACGCTCATTGAATGCCTTATCTAAAATCACTTTGTACTCATCACCCAATACACTTAACCCTTTGTATGTTGCCTCTTTTGCTTCTTCAAATGAGTACTCTAAGCTATCATCCCCCGTAATCGGTGGGTATAAATCATACATATGCAACTCATCAAGACCTAGTAATTCCTTACGTAACGCCATATAACGGTGTAAGAGTGGTAAGTTCTCATTCACCACTTCTAACAAGGTATCATGCACGCTCTCTGGAATATGATTGTTCGATAACGCTTGATGGCGCGCTGAATCGTAATGGTGCACACGTGCTAAATAATTATTTTTCTTCACATCGCTCTGAAGCGTTGACGCGAATGTATTATTTAAGCCTTTGTAGACTTCATACATTTTCTTGAAGGCTTCCTGGCGTACTGATCGATCCGTACTCTGAATCAACTCTCCGTATAATCCGTGTGATAATTGAACTTTCTCGCCTTCTTCATTCGTCACTGTTGGAAATTCAATATCGGCATTATTTAACATCGAGAAGGTTTGGCTTCCAGATGATAAAATATCGCTAGCCCCAGCCAATAACGCTTCTTTCTCAGCGCTTAAGACATGATCTCGATCAGCTAAAATTGTTTCAATTTCATGTTTGTAAGGTTGCAGCCCTTCTGCTTCAACAAAGTACTGATCAATCGTCTCTTGTGAGAGTGATAGCAATTCTGGCGTAAACCAAGACCGTGCTTCTGCAACTTCAGCATATTTCAAGCGTGCGCGGTCATTAAGGGTCTGATACGTTGAATTTTCAGTATCTTGATCACTTTTTAAGTGAGAGTATACAAAGAGTTTACTCAACTTACGATTCAGATCCAATAATGTCTCAAATGCTGCTAGAAAATTATCGGCCCCGTCACCCAAAGTACCTTGGAAGTTGACAAATTTATCTTTCAAGTCATCAATCGCTTCAAAATCTCGTTCCCACGCCTCATCACTTTCATAAATAGTTGTTAAATCCCATGTTTTTGCTTCTTCTACTTCATGACGTTTTGGTAATTGTTTTGTGTCTGACATATAACCCCTCCATCTTATTTATCTCTTATGATATCACAAAACAATTTATTTTCCTAAAAAGACGAATTTCACCACACGTCACCCGTTATTTCATTCTTTAACCGCGCGATCTGCGACAACCATCACTCAATCACACATGCCGTCGTTATTCCCGATGAGTCGCAGTAAACTTCTCTTCTAAGGAATTGAAGCGCTTGGCTTGACCACGCCGGCAATAACCAATAGCCCCTTGCTTTTTTAACACACCAGAAGATACTAATTCACCCAAAAATTCCATCAGTGGAGCTATCTTAATCGATTGATCTAATGTTGGCAATCGATAATAAGCGATATGCTCTGCTTGCACTTGTTTACCAATCCATTTAGCCAGCCGTTTAGGGGTAATAACGTGATATGTCGGTAAAGATTCTACCCACTTCAATAAGCGATAACGCCACTCGAAGTCATGTGTTCGAATCATCCAATCTGAAGCTAATGGTTGATATAATTCTCTCGGTATCGAAATCAGTGACTCGCGATCTTCATACAATAATTGCAAGAAGGGCAATAGCGACTGATTACGATAAAATGCTTCTCGTTCTAATTGCTGATGCCAATACTTAATCTGTCGTTTCTCTAATTCTGATCGTTGCTCCGTAGATACTGACAGCTGCAACCAATCAGCAAATATCTCAACCGCATCAGTAGCTATCTGTGTTGTGAATAATTGACGCATACGTGGAGTGGCCAGCCCAGCATGGTTAGCCTGTATATTTAAATACAATAATTTAGGAGAGTTCGCTTGATAGCTGAATAACAATGATTTCTGCAAAGCTGTTAATGATTTACTTGCCATTACCGGACTACCGGCAATCCATATCACACGATAATGATGCTTCTGATAGCCCGCTGTCCGTTCAGCAACTAAGTCAATCGGAATCGAACTACATTGAAACTCAATAGCTAGACGTTGATCAGGCAATAATAAATCCGGTCGCTGTTGCAACTCGGGCAAATACGGTTCGAGCTCTACTTTGGCGAAGGACCGGCTGAATAGTTGATGGAGCCATAGTTTTCCTTGGACATGCTCAAGCGTCTCCCCTTCTGAAAATTGCTGACAATTACTTCCCGGATAATGGCTAAAATGAGCCATTTTATGCGTCCCCTTTTTTAAAAACACAGCCTCCCGACACCCCGGACAATAATAAGTCTTCGAATGGTTCAGTGGCACTTCAAGGGCCATCATCAGTTCCTTCTGTTCATTCATTGCCATTAACATCAACTCACCCTCTCTACCTTATAAATACACCATACTTTCTGGTATTCACTTTCTAAATTAAAAGAGCCTATCCTCATAGAGAGGATAGACTTTTCGTGCACATTATTCTGATTTAAAATGCTCTAACAAGACATTTAAGGCATTTTGTTCAATAATAGGTTCGGCGTACTCCGCAACCACATCGCTGGATACTTGGCTGAGTTGTGCGAATTCCAAAGCTTTAGCTCGCAAGAGATGCTTGTATGTCTCAGTTAGCTCACTGCCATGATCATTGAAGCGCAAACTCAAGTAATAATTCGTCGCTTCGCGGTAAAGCGTCGCCTCGAGATACTCCAAGTCAATATCTTGAGCTAACATAATGGCTTGTTCGATATTGTCAAACATCAAGACAAACTCTTCTAACGACTCTTCTTCATCGCTATCTGCTACTTTAATCTTTTTCTGTTGACTGGCCTCAAGCTCTTTCATCACTGTATCGTCCAAGTATTCAATCAAATCATCGGTCATCTGAGCTCCTTTCGTAATAAAGAGCTCCATTCCATTATTTTTGGGCATGACTTGAAATGTCAGCGCGTCTGAGTCTTTGAATGAATCATCAATATCCACTTCATCTAAGATACTGTGGAAAAACTGTTCAATTTGTTGTTGATTCCCCAGTAAATCCAAAAAAGTAACTCCACGCTCGAGTAAATCCTCATTATCGATCTTCACCCGTATCGTATCTTCATTAATATGCTCTATTTCCATTACTGAGACACCTCCTTCTTACCTATTATCGTTAGACATATTTCATTCATTATAGTCAAAAAAACAACTCCTGACAAATCATATACAACTTCATACAACACATTATTCTTCAGTAAAATAATCCAATTCTTCAATCGACAAAATTTCTTTCGGAATAAATTTTTGAATTTCATCTTCATTAAATCCCGTCATTAGTCGCTTATCATCAAAAATAATGGGATTTTTTAACAACCGAGGTTCTTCTTGAATAAAATCAATGAGTTCTGACAAAGAGACGGTCTCATTAGCGACAGTCCCTTTCACCAATGATAAGTATTCTGGCGCAATCAGATCTTCTGCCCCTAATTCCGTTAAGGTCATCATTTGCTTAATCTCATCCAAGGTGACTAATTCATCAAAATATTCACGCTCAACATAAGGGATATCACTTTCATCTAGCCATTCTTTCGCTTTCAATGACTCAATGGATATCGGATTGGTAAAAATAGTAATCATTAAATCCGCCCCTTATCGACTATCTTAGTAAATTAATTCAATTAATTCATCGACTGTCACATTTCCGAAGTATTTATCGAGATCAATCGTTTCAAGTACTGACTTTATGCTTTCAGTCTCATATTTTATGCCGATCAACTGCTCTTCGACATCAGCAATTTCGCCCATACCGAAGAAATCACCATAAATCTTCAGATCACTAATTTCACCGTGGTCAATATCGAGCTTCACTTCAACCGTACCACAACTTAGACGTTCACTCCGTTCAAGTTCAAAGTCGGGAGAAGAACCGTAATTCCAGTCCCAGTTGTCCGTATACTTCGCCGCAAATGCTTCAATATGTGTCCAATCTTCGTCAGTTAACTGATACTCTTTCACTTCAGATTGATCATCTACTTCGAACAGATCCAATAGTAGTCGTTGGCGGAAATCTTTCGTATTTATCCCTTGATACTCATCACCTAAGTAGGGTTTGATATTCGTTACTCGACTACGAATAGATTTGATACCTTTGGATTCTAGTTTATGTTTTTTAGGTCGCAAAGCATCCACAACTGCTTCAATCTCAGAATCAAACAGAATCGATCCATGAGCTGTCATGCGCCCATTTTTCGTGTACATCGCATTCCCAGAGAATTTTTTGTCATCAATAATTAAATCATTGCGTCCTTGTAGTTTGGCACCATCTGCCCCCATCTTATGCAAGGATTTAATAACCGGTTCCGTAAATTTTTGGAAGTTACGGAATGACTGCCCATCATCTTCGGTTATGAAGCAAAAGTTCAAGACACCTAGGTCATGATAAACTGCTCCACCCCCGCTGAAGCGACGTACCACTTTCACGCCATTCTCTTCCACATAAGTCGTATTGACCTCTTCATACGTATTTTGGTTTTTACCTACAATAATAGAGTTATCATTAATATAGAAGAGTAAAACTGGTTCATCGAGCTTTACTTCATTCAATAAATAGTATTCAATTGCTAAGTTTAAGGCTGCATCATGAATTTCTTCTCCATTGCGCTCATTTTTTACATAATACATCGAATCGTTCCTTTCATGATCATTTAGTCTATCAGACACTCACCTAAAGTATACCACACATCTGATGATTTGTTAGGTAATTTAATTTTTTTCTTGAAAATTTTAGAAATTAATAATATCTTCAAGATGTTCTTCTACTGATGAATGGAGATGATTCGTGATCATAATAATGATTAGATTCAGGATTGTCAGCAGTGTTCCCTCAATTTCAAGCGCCATTTTTTCATCAAGATTGCTGGTTGTTTCATCGAATAAAATAATATGTCGATTTCTCAATAATCCATTTGAACAAGTGCATCAAATGCATAAACAGTTAGTATACCCGTTGCAACTTTAGCTATAGTAGCTATGAGAATAACAAAATAGAGCGCCAAACTTTCTTTCCATTGCTTTTTTATATACTTTAACATCCGCTTGCCTCCTATTGATGAAATGTAAGAAAATTAAATACTTTTCTATCATTTTCTGTCGATATTTCTGTCGTTAACACTCGCTTATTACAAAAAAATTCAATATGCGTATCAGTTAAATTCCATATGAGTTCTCTCTTTAATCTAAATATATTATTCATTGAAATTACCTCTTTTTTTCATATTTATTGTGCTTTATTTCAAATTTTAGTACAATAAATACATCAAAATAATGTGATTATTATTTTGAAATTTACAGAAAGGCGTTGACGGCTATGAGAATCATTAAGAGAAAAATAAACTATAGTATTGGAGACTTCTGATTCAAAATTAAAATTGAACTTAGCTTTAATTGAACTTAGCTTTAAAAGTAACTAAATTATGAGCTGGAAGATTTCTTAGTTTTATAATAGTTGGTGTTGGTGCGATAGGGATTGCAACTACCAAAAAAATAAACATCGACAGACCAAATCCTTTCATCATAGGATTTGGTCTGTCGATGTTGTGTGTATCAGTTAATTTTCGATATGACATGGGGCAAACATGTCATATTAATATCATTGGAGGAAAACTTCCTCCTCTAAAAGTCTGCTATCAATCCAATTCTTGGGATACTTACGCTGTCAGATAAGTTTCAGAAATTTGATTGTGAGCCTGGAGTCACGCTAAATACACTATCTTCAAATTCTCCGTCATTGTGCTAGCAATATATAAAGAATTTGAAGCCGGTGAAGGAAGAGACATTGACTCGACCCGGCACCGTGGCTTCTTCATCAAAATACTCAAAATGAGAAACAATATCATTGATGAAATATTTACTCTAATAAAAAAATCGCTCAGTTTTATCTATTCATCAATGTCATTGAATAGATAAAACTGAGCGATTAATTTCAACACCCCCAACACTAATGTTGGGGGCCAAAAAATATTATTGGTTATTTAATGCTTCTTGTGCTTGGTTAGCTAATGACTCAAATGACTCCGCATCGTTAACTGCCAAGTCAGCAAGTACTTTACGGTTTAAGTCGATATTTGCTAATTTCAAACCGTGCATAAATTTAGAGTAGCTTAAGCCATGTTGACGTGCTGCCGCGTTAATTCGTGTAATCCATAATTTACGGAAGTTACGTTTGTTTTGTTTACGGTCGCGGTATGCATACATGTATGACTTCATAACTTGCTGTTTAGCAACTTTGAATAATTTATGCTTCGCGCCGAAGTATCCTTTTGCTAATTTCAATACGCGCTTACGGCGTTTTAATGTGACTGTTCCACCTTTTACTCTTGCCATTGATCTCTCTCCTTGCTACTTATTCAATTATTATTTCATGTAAGTGACTTGTTGCTTAATACGTTTGTAATCGCCCTTCGATACAAGTTTTGCTTTACGCAATTGACGTTTTTGCTTTTGTGTTTTGTTTGCGAACAAGTGACTTGTTTTCGCACGAGAACGTTTTAATTTTCCAGATCCTGTACGTTTAAATCGTTTTTGACTACCTTTGTGTGTTTTCATTTTTGGCATAATTTATTTCCTCCTAGATATTGCGTTTATTTATCACTTTTAGGAGCCATCATTAAGAACATACTACGCCCATCCATCTTTGGTTTCTGTTCAATGTCTCCAACGTCTTTTGTCTCTTCAGCAAAGCGTTCCAAGACTTCACGACCGATATCTTTATGAGTAATGGCACGTCCGCGGAAGCGAATTGTCGCTTTCACTTTGTCGCCATCTTTTTCTAAGAATTTACGGCCTTGACGCAATTTCGTATTGAAATCGTGATCATCAATTGTAGGGCTAAATCTAATTTCTTTCACTTCAATTGTTTTCTGATTCTTACGCTGTTCCTTTTCTTTCTTCTGTTGTTCGTATTTGTACTTACCGTAATCCATAATACGAGCAACAGCAGGGTTCGCGTTCGGTGATACTAGCACAAGATCTAATTCAGCTCGCGCTGCAGCATCCAATGCTTTCTCACGTGAAACAACTCCAATTTGCTCTCCATCATGTCCGATTAACCGTACTTCACTATCCTTAATACGGTCATTGATAATCATTTCTTTTATGACCCTTCACCTCCAAAGTATTTGCGAGAATAACAAAGAACGGGATCTCTATCCACATAGATATCCCGTTCCGTTAGGGAGAAAGTCTACAGCAAACTGCATCTAACTTTTCTCCAACGTGTCTATTAGCCCATGGACAGTATCCATTAGGCGAGAAGCGGGACTTCTACTTTGTTTTCTCTACAACAACCATTGTATAACATACTGGAATGATTGTCAAGTGGTTAAAAAATTATTGCTCATTTTTCTTCTCAATCGCTTGCTTCCGTGATAAATTCACACGACCCATGTTATCAATCTCAGTCACTAGGACTTCAATTTCCTCGCCCATTTTTACTACATCCGTCACATTTTTCACGTAACCATCAGCTAATTCAGAAATATGAACTAACCCATCTGTTCCTTTAATCACTTCGACGAAAGCACCAAAGTTTTCAATGCGGACAACTTTTCCTTTATAGATTTTGCCTACTTCCACTTCTTCGGTTAGTTCTTCAATAATTTCAATGGCGCGATCAATCATCGCTTGATCTTCACCGTAGACAGATACTTTTCCGTCTTCTTCAATATCAATCTTCACGCCGGTTTCATCAATAATTTGATTAATTTGGTCGCCGCCTTTACCGATGACAATTTTAATTTGGTCTGGTTTAATTTGGATCATTTGAACTTTTGGTGCGTATTCACTAAGTTGCTCTCTTGGTTGACCAATTGTATTCATCATATTATTCAAGATTTCAAGGCGGGCATTTTTAGCTGACTCGAGTGCTTCAACTAAGATATCACGTGTAATTCCTTCAATTTTAATATCCATTTGTAGCGCGGTAATTCCTTTAGCAGTTCCGGCAACTTTGAAGTCCATATCACCTAAGTGGTCTTCTAATCCTTGAATATCGGTTAAGACCGTATATTGATCTTCACTATCCATTACAAGTCCCATAGCGATTCCAGCAACAGGGGCTTTAATTGGCACACCACCATCCATTAGCGCAAGCGATCCGGCACAAATACTTGCTTGTGAAGAGGAGCCGTTCGATTCAAGTACTTCCGCAACGAGACGAATCGTGTATGGGAAGTCCGCTTCGTCAGGAATAACAGCTTCTAAGGCACGCGCACCTAAAGCACCGTGTCCAATTTCGCGACGGCCAGGTGATTTCGGACGTCCTGTTTCACCGACTGAATAACTTGGGAAGTTATAGTGATGAATAAATCGTTTTTCTTCTTCTGAACTTAGACCATCAATCACTTGGTGTTCTGCTAGTGGTCCCAACGTTAAGACGGACAGTGCTTGCGTTTGGCCACGTGTGAAGAGTCCTGAACCATGCGCACGTGGTAAGTAAGCCACCTCAGAATCAAGGTCACGAATTTCATGCAAGTCTCTGCCATCAGGACGCACTTTATCCTCGGTAATCAATCGGCGAACTTCAGCTTTTTCCATGTCTTTGATGATTTGCTTAACATCTTTCATAATACTGTCTAGTTCATCATCATCAGCAAATTTTTCTTCGTAAGCTGCGACAATTTCATCAGTTAAAGTTTCAACTTGTTCTGCTCGAGTCATCTTATCTGGATTTTGTACAGCCGCGATCATTTGTTCACTATACTCAGCTTCGATTGCTGCTTTTAAGTCTGCATCAGGTAAGATGAGTTCAACTTCCATCTTCTCTTGACCAATCTCTGCAATGATTTCATCTTGGAAAGCACACAACTCTTTTACTGCTTCATGCCCGAATAACAAAGCTTCTAACATATCTGCTTCGCTTACTTCTTGCGCTCCAGATTCTACCATATTAATCGCATCTTTCGTTCCTGCGACAATTAGATCAATATCAGAAGCAGCTAATTGTGCTTCAGTTGGATTGATCACAAACTCACCATCCACACGACCAACCTGAACACCAGCAATCGGACCATTGAATGGTAATGTTGATAAGCCTAATGTTAGTGAGGAACCGAACATGGCTGTCATTTCTGGTGTTGCATCCTTATTGACACTTAAGACAGTATTATAAATTTGGGTCTCATATTTGAATCCTTCGGGGAACATGGGACGAATCGGACGGTCAATTAATCGAGCGGTCAAAGTCGCATGCTCTGATGGACGACCTTCCCTCTTAATGAAGCCTCCAGGAATCTTCCCGACTGAGTACATTTTCTCTTCATAATTCACCATTAAAGGGAAGAAAGGCAACGTTGATGGCTCATCACCATTAACAACTGCACTTAAAATAACCGTATCGTCATAGCGAATCGTCGCTGCCGCATTCGCTTGTCGAGCTACTTGTCCAACCTCAACAGTTAACTGACGTCCAGCAAACTCTTTCGTAAATTCTTGTTTATTAAACATAAAAAACTCCTCTTCTTGTTCATCATTCTGCCTTACTGTACAAAAATCAATCTTCTTTAGAGTGCCATAAGAATACTCATATTTGAACAGTAGGACGTGATTTTCTTTTAAAAAATAAGCGAGATTCGATAAGAACCTCGCTTTTTCATCGTTATTATCGACGTAAGCCTAAACGTTTAATCAATTCACGGTAACGTGCGACGTCTTTGTTACGTAAGTACGCAAGTAAGTTACGACGACGACCGATTTTTTTCATCAATCCACGCTTAGAACTAAAGTCTTTTTTGTGTTCTTTAGCATGTTCGTTTAATTCATTAATTTCTTCTGTTAAGACTGCAATTTGAACTTCTGGAGAACCTGTGTCTCCATCGTGCAGTGCATATTCATTAATGATTGCTGTCTTTTTCTCTTGTGAAATTGCCACTTCTTCCACCTCTTTCTGTTAAATTACTCCTCTCACTGAGATAACGTTGGTGATTCGTCTATCCAAGTGAAGGATTGTGATTCAATGGCTTGTTGAACACATTCCTTATCATACGTCATTTCCTTAAAAAATGCAAGCCTAATCTGTCATAATCTCTCAATTTAACTCGTCACGTTACTAGCTCTCTTCGCGACCTAGTTTTATCATTCTTAACCCTTGCTCCATCAAACATACTCCCGCTTCATAATACTCACCTAGTAGATTATACAACCCATCTTCACTGAGTACACCGCTTGTTCGACTCTCAGGAAAACGCTCAGATTCTGAAAAGTCTTTATCCAACATCCAATTAGAACTACTATAATACTCGCTCAAAGCAGTAGCCGTCTGTTGCGTCTCTTGCAACGTCTTCAACAACTCTTCTAAGTCTTCCATATCCTCTGCTAGTTCCGCCATCAATTGTTCATAATGAGCAATACGCTCAAGTTGTTGCTGTTCCCCTTCATTCAGTGTCATCTATCCACTTCCTCACTCAGTTTCTTTATTGTATCATGAATTAATAATTGATTTTATAACGGTTCATTATATGACATGTTTCTTATTCCCAGTCTATATTTATTATAATAGAGATAAAATTTTTTCCTCCATTGTCAAATTAAATGCAACAAAACATATGATTCGATAAGTACACTTATGGTTAGTTAAATGTGGGAGGGTTTTCCCCCTTATCGTACAACGATTCACAGTGATCAGGGGTGGCATTATCAACATCGTGCATGGATCAATTGTTTAAAGGAGCACGGCATTTATCAAAGCATGTCTCGGAAAGGAAACTGCCTTGATAATTCACCGATGGAGAATTTCTTTGGGCTCTTAAAGTAAGAAATGTATGATGGTCAAGACAAAGTGCCTTTAATGACCTCAAGTGCAGAATCTAAAACTACATTCATTTCTACAATAACGATCGAATAAAAGTAAAATTGAGCGGCTTATCTCCGGTTAATTACCAGAAACAAGCCACTCAATCACGTGCTTAATCATCACTATTCAAAACTCCAACTTTTGGGGATCACATCAATTTTTATGTCTTTTTTTATTTTGCTTAGGTGTTGCATTTCATTTTACAATCCACCTAATGAAATTTATTTTAAGCATTTTCAAAAAACGCTTGCATTTTTTTATCGTTAAGTGATATTATGAAAGTGGATATATTAGGAGAGAGGTGAAGTAGAAGTCAATTAATATGGAGGGGTATTCATGAATATATGTAGCTACTCAAGCACTAGCCAATGGTCAGGGGATGGTTATGGGTGTTGATTGGAACGGTTCATTCCCGAATCCAGTAGTTGATACGTGGGGATAATAGTTCAATAAGGAGGAGAAAGCAATGTATACTCAGTTTAAACGAGGATTATTCTCGCTAATGGTCTCGTATGCCGCTATGATGTTCTACTATATTCCTTCTGCAGACAATCCGTTATTTGACACTTTACATTTGACGTTGATTGTGGGGCTGTTTATTCACGGTTATTACCGCCTTTATCATGACGGATCCTCAAATAGTGATATGACAAAACTCCTTGTTCAAGTTGGATTATTTACAGTTGTATTTAATCTAGCTTTACCAACTATACGAGATGTGTTCAATACAACAATTATGTTTATTGGAGGTTATCTACTAGCAATTCTGATTTTAAAATATGTAGAAAACAGATTGTATCGTATTGATCGGCACAATTAAACAAATAGGAAATTGGGGGATCTATTTTTGATGTTAAAAATTCCTATCACTACAACTCTAAAAAATATAATACAAACATAATCGGAAGAGAAATCCCTTTATACAAGGACTTTCTCTTCCGATTTATTTATTATTATTTCTTAAAACGTGCTTTAACAGCTTTTCCTTGGCGGACGGCGTATTGGACAATGTGGGTGCCTGATAGAGTAATATCGCACGTTTATAGTCAGTCAACATGACATTTTCCGGGTTAATGAGGGTAGATTTCGAGACGCGAAAGAATTGGGAATAATTCGCTTCACACTCAGCAAGTTTGCCTAGGAATTCATACTTAGTCGTTGTCGTTGTGAGCACTAATTTGTGTAAGTCAAAGACACTGGTTTGCAAGGACAAAATCTGATCAAAATCAACATGAATCGTCTCTGAACCAATTGTCAGTGAGAAGAAAGGAATTTCACAATGTTAAATATTATTATTGTCATTTTATTACTATATATCTTAGGTGTATGCGATAAATAGAAAGGACCCCACATTATGATGAATGCTTAGTAGACACATAAAAATGCGCCTTGAGAGATCTACAATCAGATTTCTCAAGACGCATGTATGATGTGTTTATTAAATTATTTCACGGCATCGTGGTTGCGCAAGGTGAAGTATAGACCGAGTGCACCGATCGCGCCTCCGATTAACCAAGCAAGCAAGTACATCACTGGGTTGGACACACCACCTGCTAAGATGGCAAAAATTCCACCGTGAGGAACTTGACTAACTGAACCGAAGAACATGCTTAAGGCTCCCGCTACACCTGAACCAATTGCAAGCGGTGGAATCACACGCAATGGATTGCTGGCTGCGTAGGGAATCGCACCCTCAGTAATGAAGGCTGCTCCCATTACGTAGTTCACATACGCACCATTACGTTCCTGTTCAGTCCACAAGTGCTTATTAACCGTCGCTGAGAACGCAATGGCAAGCGGAGGCACCATACCTCCGATCATAACAGCAGCCATCACATCCGATCCAGCTCCATTAGAGGCAGTAATTAGCGCCGTTCCCGTGACATAAGCCGCTTTATTAATTGGACCACCCATATCGATCGACATCATCGCCGCCACAACAAAGCCAAGAATAATAGAGTATTCACGCGGAATATTGCTTAAGAAGTTCATAATACCGTTCATCACCCAAGCCATTGGAGCATTGACTACGAATAACATCAAGACACCAATGAACAGGACTCCGAGCACTGGGAAGATAAAGATTGGCTTCATGCCCTCTAGCGATTTTGGCATCCAAGCAAAAGCTTTACGTAAAGCCAGAATAATGCCTCCAGCTAAGAACCCAGCAACCAATGCCCCTAAAAAGCCAGATGGTTCAATGTTTTCCATAACACCTTCTTGGGAAAAAGCACCTAAAATACCAGGATTAGCAAAAATCCCACCCATAAATCCGACAACTAGTCCTGGGCGATCCGCAATCGATTGGCCGATAAATCCGGCTAACATCGGAAGCATCATGGCAAAAGCCATACCACCAATATTATTCAGCACGTGAGCAATTTCGTTATACTGCTCATGTGTGACATCAGCTGCATACAGTCCCCAAGAGAAGGATAATGCAATCAGAATCCCCCCAGCAACAACGAATGGCAGCATGTGCGACACCCCATTCATTAAGTGCTTGTAGAAACGACGGCCTAATGATTCACCCTCACTGCTCTCATCAGCACTCGTCTGTTCTCCTGCTTTGGCGTGGTAAGTAGAGGCATCAGCCTGAGCCGCTTTTTGAACTAATTCATCAGCCTTATTGATCCCATCTGCTACTTTTCGGTTCAAGAGTGGCTTACCATCGAAGCGGGCCATCGCAACTTGTTTGTCAGCAGCGACAATAACAGCCGTTGCACGTTCAATATCAGCCTTTGTTAATTTATTATTAACCCCATTTTGCCCGTTCGTCTCAACCTTGATCTCGTAGCCTGCTTTTGCAGCCGCTTGCTTGAGTTTTTCTTCTGCCATGAATGTGTGCGCAATCCCGGTCGGACAAGCCGTCACCGCCACGATAAACGGTTTTTCTTCTGCCACTTCATCTGCGTCTTCCGAGACATTCACTGCGTCCGATGTAGTTTCTTCGGATTGTTCACGTTGCTGAAAAACAGCAATAACTTCTTCCGGCGTGCTCGCTTGCATCAATGCTGCCTTCGCTTCCTCATTCATCAACACGCTGGACAATTTTGCTAAGGCGTCTAAGTGAGCAGACCCACCACCTTTTGGCGCAGCAATCCCGAAGATTAATTTTGCTGGCTTTTGATCAAAGCTATCCCATTCAATTCCCTCATTTGCTCGTAAGAAAACAATCATTGGCTCTTCAATTGATTCGTGCTGAGCATGTGGAATCGCGATTTCATCCCCGACACCAGTTGTAGATTGTTCTTCACGTGCTTGCAAAGCTTGAACATAACCTGCTTTATCATCTAATTTACCTGCTTCAACTAGCAAATCGGCTATCAATTCTAATGCACCATTTTTGTCATATTGGCTTCCATCGACATCTAACTGCATCAATTGTTGGTTAAATAATTCTGATAGTTGCATCTATTTACTCCTTTTCTAAGTTATCTAATTGAGTGACGGTAATGTCGTCTACTAATTCTTCGATCAATTCACGTGTTGCAATGCCGGTTGAATATGCTGTAGCACTCCCACACGCGGCCGCAAATTGTAAACTTCGGGCCATATCTTCTGTCGCTAAATACTGTGCCATAAAGCCGGATAACATGGAATCACCCGCACCAACTGAATTTACAACTGATCGATGAGTTGTGCTAGGCGTGCCTACTTCATAAATTGCCCCCGATTCTGTTAGAAGAATCGCACCATCTCCACCGCGAGAAACTAAGACGTGTTGCGCTCCGCGATGTTGCAATTCTCGGGCGTACTTAATAATATCAGTCTTGGATTCAATCGGTTGTCCCACAATATCGGCTAATTCTTGCTCATTCGGCTTGATCAAGAACGGTTCGTACTGCAAGGTATCACTCAATAACTGACGGTTTGTATCAATAACTAACCGCGCGTCACCTTCCTTCACAACTGCTGCCACTGCTTGATAGGCTGCTTCGTCCATTCCACGTGCAGTATTTCCAGCTAAGAATACGACATCCTCCGCTGTTAAAGTCTCCTCAAGATAAGCCGTCAATTGGGCCAAATCAGCTTGTGTTACAATCGGCCCTGCTCCATTAATCTCTGTTTCTCGGTCTGCTTTTAGCTTCGTATTAATGCGCGTCTGGCCATCCACAGCGATGAAATGACTGTCGATGCCCTCTGACGCCAACTCATCGATAATAAATTGTCCGCTGAAACCTCCGATAAAGCCGGTTGCGACCGAATCAAGGCCTAGTCGCTTCAGCAGAACTGACATATTAATACCTTTTCCCCCTGCGACAAAGTGCTGCTCCGGCACACGATTCAGCTCACCTAAATTTAACTGTTCCAAACTCATCACTAAATCAACCGCTGGATTAAATGTAATGGTATAAATCATTCGCTCACCTCTCTTATATGAATAAATTCATCAAATTTTTCTTTCATTTGGTCACTTAATTGCTCAACAATAACAGTCTGTCCATCAAGCGGCAATACGCGGGCAAAGCTGACACCACCAAATTTACTAGAATCCGCTAAAATATAGAGACGCTCTCCCCGTTCGGCTGCCTGTCGCTTCAAGACGGCTTCTTCTGGATCCGGTGTTGTAAACCCGCCATCGATATCGATACTATTCATCCCTAAGAATACGCGAGAAAAACGCATCCCACTCAGTTGTTCCAAGGCGAGGCTTCCGATAATCGCTTGCGTTTGATTCTTAATCCGACCGCCCAATGTATATACTCGCACACCTAGCTCACTTAGCTGACCCGCATGCTGAATCCCATTCGTCACCACGGTAATATTCTTACCTTGCAGATATTTCAACATGGCAAACGTAGTCGATCCCGCATCCATATAAATAAATTCTTCTTTTTCAACCAATGTGGCTGCATACTTAGCGATAGCTTCCTTTGCCTCTTGATTAATATGCGTCTTCTCCTGAATTGACTGCTCTGAGTTCATCTCCCGCGCCAACTTCGCCCCACCGTGAATTCGAACTAATTCTCCCCGCTCTTCCAATTCAGACAAATCCCGCCGAATAGTTGACTCTGACACATCCAACGCCTTCATCAATTCACTACTATGCACCACGCCATGATGCTGCAGGCGGTCCAAAATATAATCAAATCGCTCCACCGTTAACATAGACTTCCCCTCCCACCTTTATTATACTGCTTTACCCCGTCAAAAACAATCATAATCATTCGAATTCAGTCAACTTTACCCAATTATAATCATCTTTAATGGAAGCGTTGACAATTATTCCTTTTTGTTATATACTGTGCCTAACTACATAAAGGAGTGGTCAAAGTGAAACACAAATCGAAATGGATTAGTATTGTCGCTACAGCCACATTGATAGGTGAACCATCAGTTTTCAGCCGAGTTCATGCCACTACTGTTGATACTTCTAATATAAGGAGCCAATAGCATGTTTGGTCTGCCAGATTTATGTTTAGACTTAGATTTGCTTCTAGTGATGATCCCTATCTACTACGGATTGGTATGGCTTTTTAACAGGATTTTTCGATATGATCCAGATCACATCGAAGGCATAAAACGCGATATTGAAAAAAAAGAGAAAAAATTAGAGAAAGAGAAGCAAAAACTTAAAGAATTAGAAACTGAAAATAAACGACGGCAAGAAGAAATCAATGAGAAGATATATGGTAAGCGTGATAAAGATAATGATAAATCTTGAGTATACAGTATTCGAGGTGATTTTATGTATATACCAGTTAATATACTAATGCAGCTATTAATTACACCCTTGATCTATTGGGGAGTCCTTAAACTCGCTAAATACGATTTATTCATGATTGAAGCCAGAAAGCGTCGGCTTAAGAAGCAAGAGAAAAAACTTGAGAAAGAACGGCAAAAAATTAAAGAACTAGAAGCAGAATATAACCGCCGACAAGAAAAAAATAATGCGAAGATACGCGGTAAGCGAGATCAAGATGATAATAAAATTTAAGCATGCAAAGCTTAATACAATATCAGTCGAATGTGCCGCGGTAATGAGAGTAAGCTTACTAAACACGATTTGCCTTATATTGAAGATCGGAAACGTCACGTTTGTTTTCTAAAAGTTTCTTAACAAAAATGCTCCTATCCAAGGTTCAATCCCCGGATAGGAGCATTTTTCTGATTATTCTACTTTATCGTTTTTATCGTTCTTGGTTCCAATACTACATTTATTTCGCTGCTTCAACATCGCGAGCAATCATAAGCTCTTCGTCAGTTGGAACAAGTAAGACTTTCACTTTTGAGTCATCGGTTGAAATAATACGTTCTTGACCGCGAACATTATTTTTCTCTGGGTCAACTTTAGCGCCTAGGAAGCTTAAACCATCGATAATGTTCTGACGGCGGGCAATATCATTTTCGCCGATTCCAGCAGTGAAGACAATCACGTCAACACCATCCATCGTTGCAGCATATTGACCGATATATTTACGAACACGATCTTCGAAGATACGCAAGGCTAAGGTGGCATTTTCATGTCCGTCTGCTTCAGCATCTTCTAAGTCACGCATATCACTTGAGACGCCAGATAGACCTTTTAGTCCTGACTCATTGTTAAAGATGCGAATCATTTCACGAACGTCATCGATACCTTCTTTTTCCATCAAGAATGGGACAAGAGAAACATCAATATCTCCCGTACGTGTTCCCATGGTTACCCCAGCAATCGGCGTGAATCCCATTGAAGTGTCGACTGATTTTCCACCTTCAACAGCAGTAATGGACGCACCATTTCCTAAGTGAGCGGTAATCATTTTAAGGTCTTCCAATGGTTGTTCTAACATTTCAGCGGCACGATGAGCGACGTAACGGTGGCTCGTTCCGTGGGCGCCGTAGCGACGAGCATTGTGTTTCTCGTAGTATTCCATTGGTAAGCTGTATAAGTAGTTTTTCTTCGGCATAGTTGTGTGGAATGATGTATCGAAGACTGCTACACTAACAATATCTGGTAAGATTTTTTTGAATGCTTTGATTCCCATTGCATTTGCTGGGTTGTGCAGTGGAGCAAACTCAGCTAATTCTTCAATCTTAGCTAATACATCATCATCAATAACGGTTGATTCCTTGAAGTGTTCGCCTCCAGCAACAACACGGTGTCCGACTCCAGTAATCTCAGAGAAGTCTTCGATAATGCCCAATTCAGATAGCTGACTTAATAACTTCTCGACAGCTACTGTATGGTTTTCCATATCTTCAATCGTTTCATACTTTTGGCCATCCCCATATTTGATTGTAAAGATTGAATCATTCAACCCAATACGCTCAACAATTCCTGATGCTAAGACTTTCTCAGCAGGCATCTCGAATAATTTCCACTTCAAACTAGAACTTCCAGCGTTAATTGCAATTGTTTTTGACATTAATCTCTCTCCTTTTAATATTAAATCATGTCGTTTATTTTAAATTTTCTTTCTTCCAAATATTGATTTCACCTAAAAATTCTTTCATTTGCGTTGGATCATTAAATGATGGGGCTGTGCCTAAGAGTACTTCTGATGCTTGGGTTGACGATTCTGACTGTTTTTGCACGATAAGAATCGATTTACGGGCCGCTTCCGTCTTAAACATGTCCTTAGGCAATTGAATAAAGCCTTGGAAATGCCCAACTGATTGAATATACGTTAGCAGCTGTTTCCCTTCTACTGAGTCGAAGAGATTACTTGGCACAATATAAAACCCAAAGCCACCCGGTCGCAGATAGTGCAAGCCTTGTTCAAGCATCAGATGATGAACATAAGAATGCCCTTCTTCCCGTGCTGTCTTAAAACGGGCTGCATTCTGATCGACAGGATAATATCCGATTGGTAAGTCACCCACCATAACATCAACCGGTTCTAATAATAGATTTTGTAAGCTGTCTTGATGATATAACGTCATATCCAACTGTTGTAAAGCCGAACTCATTGACGCTAATGAAATCAGTAATTCATCATTCTCAATCCCAGTCATCGTCACTTGGCGCTTACCTGACGTAAGGAAATGATAAATGGTAAATAATAGATTCCCTGTCCCTAATGTTAAATCAGCGATAGACAATATTTTTTCAGTCGCTGGTTGAGCAATTATTTCAATTAGGTAGGCAATGAAGGATGCGATAGAATCTGGTGTCATCTGATGGTTCGGTTGGATATAATCAGCTCGCATGCCTTTAATGAACAGAAGCTGAAGCGCTTTTCGCACATCTTCTGAAGTATATGCATTTAAATCAATTTGTTTATAAATAGTTTCCAATTGCTTAACTACAGTTGGACTAGGAATGCCGTCCTTCACTAACACATCGCCATTTGCTAATAGATTCTCACCTGATTCGATAAGTGCTTCCAAATATGAAAACCCTGCATCTTCTTGCAAAAGCTGTACTGATTGATCTAATTGTTCAAATAATACTGATTCCGTAAGTGACACAAGACAGCCCCCTTATAATGTATTTTAGCGAACTACCTTAATTCTAGAGGATCTTACTCAAAAATTCAAGTTATCCGCTTTATTACGTAGCAAAATTTCGACTTGATCATATTCATTCAATTATATAAACAGCAAAAAACTCTCTATCAAAATAGAGAGTTTTATACCATAATTTAGTTGGCAATTGGATAAACAGAAACTTGGCGCTTGCCTTTCCCTTTGCGTTCAAATTTAACGATACCGTCAATTTTAGCAAAAAGGGTGTCATCGCCACCACGTCCTACGTTAAATCCTGGGTGAATTTTAGTTCCGCGTTGACGGAAAATGATTGATCCACCTGTTACTGCTTGACCGTCACCGGCTTTCGCTCCAAGACGTTTGGATTCAGAATCGCGACCGTTCTGTGTTGAACCGCCACCTTTTTTCTTCGCAAAAAATTGTAAGTTCATTTTCAACATATTCAGCACCTCCACTATGCTCTATTGTTTACTTGGATAAATTCTCCATATTGTTCTTCAATTGATTCAAGGCCTTGCTTCAAGTGGTTAAATAATAATTGGACTTGCTTATCATCAAGTGCTTCCTGATCGAGTGTCGCATAAAAGTAGCCACCTTCGTCAGGATCTGCTTGATCGATAATCGGCTGATAAGCCAACAATGCTTCCATACTATTAACCGTTGCAAAAACAAGAGCGGTTACTGCTGAGCAGACTATATCGTATCCGTAAGGGCCACTACCTGCATGACCAACTACTTCAATCGATGTAATCAAATCACCCTGATAACTAAATGTCGCTTGAATCATAAGTAACTCACATTCTATGAATTAATTTTGTTCACTGTCAACTTAGTGTATGGTTGACGGTGACCTTGTTTTCTGTGAGAATCTTTACGGCGTAGGTAACGGTATGTGACTACTTTACGTTGACGACCTTGTTTTTCAATAGTCGCTTCAACTGTTGCGCCGTCTACTAATGGAGCACCGACTTTTGCGTCTTCGCCTCCAACAAACAACACTTCGTCGAATGTCACAGTGTCTCCTGCTTCACCTTCTAATTTCTCAACATAAATCTCTTGGCCTTCTTCAACTCTTAGTTGTTTTCCGCCAGTCTTAATAATTGCATACATGTTTGTTGCACCTCCTAATATTTTGTCGATGAATCGTTTAAAGTCCCATTCATCAAAACTCAGACTCGCCGCGGCAAGTGGCTGTTAAGCACTTCTAGACTTACACGCGAGCGGTTGTAGCTGTGAGGTTCACAAATACAACATTAATATTATAGCAATTTTTCTTCGTGACGTCAACTATATTGAATGATTTTATCCTGTTATTTCAACGATTAGCCTTCATAATGATGAATTTCATTAACAATCGTGTCAATCTCAGGTCGAACTTGCTCGATATTGGTCACATCAGTCGCTTCTAAGACCCCGCGTTCATTTATAAAATATGCTCTTGGCGTATAATTAGATTTTTCATCCAAGGTATGGCGAATTGAATACGTATGGCGATTAATTCGTATTTCAGAATTAGTCGAAAAAGTCCCCACAATAACGGCGCGATCATTCCCACTTGCTCCGGCATAAGCTACACCATCATGTCGACCGATAATATAAATATTACCAGCTGCTCGCACAAAGCCACCGGGTTCAATATCTCCAACCAACAGCAAATCCCCGCTCGCTTCTAAAATATCGCCCGCTTCAACTGTTCGAAACTCAACACGAAGCGCTGTATTTTTATGCCACTTCAATGCCTGGCGCTTCGTTAACACATTTGATGTGAATAAAACAGACCATTCTGAACGTGATTCAATAATATTCGTATACAATTGCTTATACTCAAATGGCAAAATACGATTACCTGAATCAATAATAAGATCGAATGCTTCTTTCGCTTTTGGTTGTTCTAACAATTCCGTTGCAAACTCTTTTAACTCGCGGGCGAACTCGTCTAGCGATGCTTCCGCAGTCAAAAGCAAGCGATATTCAGTGTTGTTTGCTTTGATTGTATAAGTCTTCATTAAAACACACTCCTTGAATCAGAGAAATCCGTTAAAAATCGTTCCACCACACCATAAGCCAGCACAAAAATAATACCGTTAAAGATCAAAGTTCCTCCTAAATGGTGGGCAAAGAAATAGTCATACGAGACAGAAATCAGATTAATCGCATTATATACACTAAACACAAACAATTCCATGACGGTTAACATTAATATACCAACGATTGAATATACAGCCAAACTCGGCTTCACATAAAGGCGCAGTTGATAAATGAGGTACACCATGAGACATACGGCCCCTAAATAAATACCCAAAAAACCAGTGAAATAAGAATCATACAAAAAGCCGAAGATTAACGTTAATGTCAGCAGATGCCCTTTCGATAAATACAAACTTAGTAGCATTAACCCGACAATTGTTAGACGTGGTGTCACATAACCTAAACTTGTATAAAGCACTTGGTTAAAGTAGCTAGCAATTAACCCGTCAAATAAGAGCAATACCAGTAACATGCCAGCCGGAAATATACTTTTTTTCCATTGGTGCATTATTGGTCCTCACTTTCTGCCGATTGATCCTGCTCTGGAGTCGCTTGATCATTCACTGTAGTATCAGTAGTTTCATCTGTCTGCTCTGAAGGATTTTTTTGTGCTGAGAAGACAGTTTCCGCACTACGCTCAATAACTGATACAATACGAATATTATTAAAATCCGACAGTGGCTTAATAAAGACTAGACGCTCCAAGCCTTGTTCATCTAAGCGAACAGTTTCGACTTCTCCAATGACCAAACCACGTGGGAAAGCGCCACCTAAGCCGGAAGTCGTCACCAAAGTACCCGGCTTGATTTCCACATCCGATGTAATTTGGCTCATTACTAATTGGTTCGTATCGGTCTTATATTCTGAAATAATTCCTTGAATGGCTTCTTCTTCCTCTTCCAGAATAATTTCACTCGATACTTTACTTGCTGACAAGTCAACATTGCTAATCAACGTTACTTTAGAACTTGTCGGATTGGTCTCCGAAATATAGCCAACCAAGCCATTGTTATTCATAACCGGCATTCCGCGTTCCATACCATTCATAGTCCCCAAATCAATAATGACTTGATTAATCCATTGATCTGGATTTCTAGAAATCACATTTCCTCGACGGACTGTATATTCTGTCACCAACTCTTCCAGTCCTAATTCATCTTTCAATTGCTGATTTTCACTTTTCAAGGTCGCAATTGCTGCTTCCTTCTCGTGAATAGCGTCTAACTGTCCTTTTAAGCGCTGATTTTCCTCATACGTGCTCTGCACATCGTTAACTGAATCAACCACACCAAAGATTGCATTTGTCGGCTTAGAAAGTAACCGTCCCACTACGCCAGTCACATCATTGGCTCCGCTCTGAACGATATTACCCCCACGCGAACTTAAAGAAAAAGTAATTAAAGAAATAAAAATAAGTACAGTAATTAGTAACATAATCATTTTTTTATTGGTTAAAAAACGATTCATTCTTCACACCCCGAATCTATATCTTCCACTATTTTATCACACCCGACACATAAATCGTAATCTAATTCACGAAAAAATATAATTAATTTGAAAAAGGCAAGACCACGAGGGCCTTGCCTTTTCTCAGTTAATCTAAATTAGATTAGTCGACTACTTTGTCCACGTTTGCTGCTTGTGGTCCACGGTCGCCTTCTTCGATATCAAACGTTACTGCTTGACCTTCATCTAAAGTTTTGAAACCTTCATCGTTAATTGCTGAGAAGTGTACGAATACGTCGTCGCCACCTTCACGCTCGATAAATCCAAAACCTTTTTCTGCGTTAAACCATTTTACTGTACCATTTTCCATGTTACAATTCCTCCTCGTGCTTATGCACATTATATTAACATTCTTGCTAAAGTACGAATAGGAATATTGTTTCAAATATAACTCTACTTTAATACTCTTCTTTCCCTAACAAAATGTCTTGAATACATCTTATCACATTAAAAAGTAAAGTACAAGGAATTTATCAATATTTGTTGTTTCTTTTCTCAAAAGTGGCATATTTTTTTAGTTTTTTCCCTAAAATACCCCTTTTTATTGATAATTATCGGGAATTTCTTTACACTAGAAGGTGGCTATGAACATAAATGATGAGATCCATTGCAATTGATCGTGCGTTTATATTCATTTTTGTTCTTAAGCGATATCGTACACTATTTTTACTAGGAGGAATGAGATAATGAGTACTAAGACATGGCTAGATTCTATTCCAGGATTTGATAAGGTAATGAATTATGAGCCTATTTTTTGGATTAATGATCAGTATAAAGGCGTAGATTTCGCTAATCAAACAACTGATTTTTCATATGCAGATATGGTCGATGCGCGCGAACGCTTGAAGCGCTTTGCCCCTTATTTTAATAAATATTTCCCCGAAACACGGGAACGGGAGGGTATTATTGAATCAGATATTACCCCTATTCCTGCTTTTAAAGCTTATTTAGAAGATTTCTATGATGTATCCATTAAAGGGGATTTATTCCTCAAGCGTGATGACACATTGCCAATTGCGGGAACCATTAAGGCACGAGGAGCTATCTATGAGGTCCTCAAACATGCTGAGTCTCGAGCATTGCAAGCAGGTATTTTAAGTGGTTACGATGATGACTACACAAAATTTGGTACCGATGAATTTAAAGAAGTTTTTAGTCGCTATAAAGTCATGGTCGGTACAACCGGAAACTTAGGTATCAGCGTAGGCGTTATGGCAGCTGCACTCGGTTTCGATGTGACAGTTCATATGTCCAATGAAGCTAAAGAATGGAAAAAGCAACACCTGCGTGATAAAGGAGCAAATGTCATAGAGCATGAGACTAACTTCACTGAAGCGGTTGAGCGTGGACGTGCCCAATCTGATATGGATGCTGATTCATACTTTGTCGATGATGAACATTCTCATGACTTATTCTTAGGTTATACTGTCGCAGCCTTGCGTCTAAAAGATCAGTTAGATGAGAAAGGTATTGTAGTTGATGAAGATCATCCATTATTCGTTTATTCGCCATGTGGTATCGGCGGCAGCCCTGGTGGTACCATGTTTGGCCTAAAGCAGGTCTACGGTGATCATGTCCACTGCTTCTTCGCCCAACCGACACATATGCCGTCCATGCTTGTTGGGTTAATGACTGAACGTTACGATAATGTATCTGTTTTTGATGCCAATATTGACGCAATAACCAACATGGATGGGCTAGCAGTCCCAAGAACGTCTGGTTTTGTTGCAGAGTTGATGCACCGCTTCTTCAACGGTGGCTTAACTATCTCTGAAGAAAATCAAAAAATGCACTTAACTCAGATGATTGACTTAGAAGACATTCGCTTAGAACCCGCTGCCTTAGCTGGCTTGCCTGGCCCAGCTATGCTCTTCGGAACTGATGCCGGTCAACGTTATTTGACTGATAATCAGTTGGTAGATAAGATGGAACAAGCCACTCATATTGCTTGGGCAACAGGTGGTAGCATGGTTCCCGAAGCAAGTATGGAAGAATTTTATCAACAAGGAAAGAACTTATTGCACTAATTAAAGACAGCTATAAACAATTTAGCGCGTTAACGAGTTTCGTTGGCGCGCTTTCTAATTTAGGTTCCCTTTAAGACCTATTTATGCTACACTTAAATATAATAATTAAAAAGGACGGATAGTCAAATGAAAAAAAGTATATTGGCAGTTTTAACATCACTTAGTTTGTCGCTGATATTATTAGGATGCAGTCAATCAATGGCCAGTGAACAAACAACCGCAGAAAATACCAAAGAAGCTCCTCAAAATTCTTCTGAGCAAACAGCAGAAACATCTGAACAGACTTCTGTTTTTGATGAATATGGTTTTTTAAAAGAAGAATTAGCCGAATCAGTCTTCGAAGACGAACATCAATGGGTACTTGTAAATAAAGAATATGGACTAGCCGCAGATTTTGTGCCGGATAATTTAGTTCCTATTGAGGTCCCTACCGTTAATCAGGTACCTGAAGTTAATCAGATGAATGAAGCAGCCTCTGACCAATTGACCCAACTATTCGATGCTGCCAAACGCGCCGGCCACGACCTCTACGCTATTAGTGGTTTCCGCTCATATCAAACTCAAGAAACTTTATACAACAATTATGTTGCTCAGCATGGAGAAGATGCGGCAAATAAATTTAGCGCTCAACCAGGGCATAGTGAACATCAGACCGGACTAGCTATGGACATCACTAGTGCTGCTGTCGATTATGGATTATCACAAGCATTCGGTGAGACCGAAGAAGGCAAATGGCTAGCTGACAATGCCTATCGCTTTGGCTTTGTCCTAAGTTATCCTCAAGGCAAGGAACACATTACAGGCTATATGTATGAACCATGGCATTTTCGCTATCTCGGGAAAGAACTGGCACAATTATTATACGATCGCCAGTTAACTTATCAAGAATACTTAGCTGAATTAGATATCATTGACCTCGTTATTCATGAAGAAATGAAAGAATAACCATTTAAAAAGGAGCCACTAAAATCATAGTGAGCTCCTTTTTTTAGGATTAATGTCTTGGCCGCTTGCGGTTGTTGATCTTATCAGCTAAACCTGATAACAATAAAGACAAAATAACATAAACAGTTCCGGTAATTACCATCTCTGTCGTAGAAGGTCCAATCGTCAACAATACCATCGCTGCCAATCCAATCAAAATCGCTTGAAAGATTATATGTAAAATCATAGGCAATCCTTTCTGTTCTATTCTCTACACGTAATATGATACTACATATCACCAAAAATAACCAGAATCTCCTAAAAAAATCCTTCTTCTTTCAAACTAATAAATTCATTCTCTCCTACAATAATATGATCCAATAAGTGAATCCCTATAATATCGCCTGCTTCGATCAACCGCTTCGTGAAGGAATAATCTGCCTCTGACGGTTCTGGATTACCAGATGGGTGATTATGTCCAATGATAATACGAGCTGCTGAGCACTTTACTGCTTCCCGAAAAATTTCTCGCGGATGCGCCACTGAACTATTGAGCGATCCTTTAAAAATAATTGATTTTTTTATAATTTCATTTTTAGTATTAAGATACACGGCAATCACATTTTCTTGAAAAAGACCCCCAATTTCATCGATTAACAACTGCCCGATCCAGCGACTAGATGTAACGGTTCCTTCCTTAATTTGGGTCGAGCGGTTAATACGCTTACCTAGCTCGATCGCTGATAACAGCGCTACTGCCTTCGCTTGCCCAATACCCGGAAGCTCTAATAATTCCTCATAGGTCACCGATCGGAAACCATTTAAGTTCCCCACTTGACTCAAAATATGCATGGATAGTTCCATTACATTCATTTGCTTCGTGCCTGTTCGCAATAAAATAGCAAGTAACTCATGATTACTCAGGGCTTCTTCCCCATATTGAATCAACCGTTCCCTTGGCCTTAAATCTTTTGGAATTGACTGGAAACTATCTAGCTCTGCCATAATATCCTCCCTTTCTTCGCGTTACTTTATAAATACACCATAAAAGGACTGTTTAGCTTCTATATTTTCCAGACAAATTATTTCACATAAAAAAGCACCCACTCCACATCCGAATGAGGTGCTTCTTGATTCTATCTTAATGATTAATCAACTGCTGTGATTTCAACATCCATAGCGCCACCAGGTGTTTCGATAGATACTTTATCGCCAACTTTTTTACCCATTAATGCCTCAGCAATTGGTGATTCATTGGAGATTTTACCTTCGAATGGATCACTCTCAGCTTTTCCAACAATAATGTATTCTTCTTCAATTCCATCTGGTAATTCTTTAAACTTCACTGTACGACCTAATGCAACTACGCCTTCTTTTGTTTTAGAGCTATCGATAATTTCAACATTTTGTAGCATGTGTTGTAGAGTCGAGATACGCCCTTCGATAAACGCTTGCTCATCTTTAGCTGATTCATATTCTGAGTTCTCTGATAAGTCACCGAAGCTTCGCGCCACTTTAATGCGCTCAACCACTTCTTTTCGCTTAACTGTTTTTAACTCTTCTAGTTCTTGCTCTATTTTTTCTTTACCTTCTTCGGTCATTGGATAAACTTTTTCTTCTGTCATCATTTTCTCCACCTTATATCAATTTGTCATTTTCTATTTGCCAATTAACTAACACAATCAATGCGCATTTAAGATCATACGAATTTTTGAAACCATTAAATCAATGGCAACGGTATTATGAGCCCCTTCTGGAATGATTACATCAGCATATTTCTTCGTGGGTTCAATAAATTGTTCATGCATTTTCTTCACTACACCGAGATATTGATCAATAATGCTATCTAATGATCGTCCACGTTCTGTCATATCGCGCTGAATCCGGCGAATAATACGCAAATCATCATCCGTATCGACAAAAATCTTGATATCCATCAAATCACGCAACCGCTGATTTTCCAAAATCATGATTCCTTCTAGAATAATCACTTCTTTAGGTTCTTGATGAATCACTTCTTCACTTCGCGTATGATTCGTATAATCATACACCGGGATATCCACTGCTTCACCGGCCATTAATTGTTTTAATTGTTCAATCAATAGATCGGTATCGAACGCTAAGGGATGGTCATAATTGGTCTCTAATCGCTCTTCAAAACTCATATGACTCTGATCCTTGTAATAAGAATCATGCTCTAACATCATAATGGATTTCCCTTGAAATTGTTTAAATATCTCTCGACATACACTGGTCTTACCACTTCCAGAACCGCCTGTTACGCCAATAATAACTGGCCCTTCACTCATAACTTATCTTCCTCGCATCTATTTTAGTCTCTGTTTATTTTGAAAGACACTGGGGCACGCCGCCTCAATGTCTTTCATTGTCATATACTTTACTACTTCATCTGTAACTTCTTACTTTGATCTTTCACCCATTATTAGCCTTCTTAGTCAACATTATCCAAGTGTTCAGCTTTTAGTTGTAAGTGTTCTTCATACGTCTCCGCATAGTAAACTTCACCGGTCTGTAAGTTAGCTAAGAAGTACAAGTAATTAGACTCTTCTGGATTCAACGCAGATTCAATCGCTTCACCTGATGGACTGTTCACCGGACCAATAATTAAGCCTGGATTTGCATAAGAATTATAGGGAGAATCAATCTCTAAATCTTTTAAATAAACATCTTCGCGGTGTTCATTATGTGCATAAAGAATACTAATATCCGTCTGCAATGGCATACCTTCATCTAAACGGTTATGGAAAACACCCGAAATCAAATGACGGTCTTCCGTGGTAACCCCTTCTCGCTCAATAATAGACGCTAACGTCAATAGTTCATGAATATTAAAGCGTGACGCTTTAATTTCCTCACTATATTGCTGGATTTCTTGATTCATTCGCGCGACCATTTTATTTACCATACTCTTTAATGATTCGCCTTGCTCGAATTCATAGGTTGCTGGATAAAGATATCCTTCTAATTTATAGCGTGTCTCATCAATTTTAAGGGTCTCTTCCAATAGCTCGCTGAAGTCACCCGATAATTCTTCTAGATATTCCTCATCTTGAACAAGCGCCATAAATTCTTCGGCAGAATATTCGGTCTCTTGACCAATTACTTCAGCAATTTGTTCTAACATGTACCCTTCTGGAATTAATACTTTAAATATATTATTCGGATCAATTCCTCCACTAGCTTGCGTCAGAAGAGTTGTAATCTCTTCAACAGACATTGCTGGTGATAACTCGTAATCTCCTGCTTGGAAACCTTCCACATCATTCAAGCGTGAATGTGCATTGAAAACAACTGCACTTTCAATAATATTATTTTCTTCTAAAATTCGGGCAATATCTGATCGCGTTGCCCCAGATGGAATAGTAATATCCACTACTTCTGTATTGGTTGGGTCTTTTGCTTCAAGTGACCGATTCCAATAACGGTACCCACTAAAGCCCAAAATAATCAATAAAACAAACAAGATAGCCACAATAATCAGCACGATTTTTCGGACTGTCTTTGGAGAACTCTCCTTCGGCATAATACTTACATCCTTTTCATAATTTTTCTATCTATCTTATTATACACAAATTTATATCTCCGTCAAAAAATACATAACTGTCAGAAAACCGTGTACTTTTATACACGGTTTTCTCGAATCATGCGAATAGACGCTTTATAAATCTTCATCTTCAATAAATGTATTCAATACTTCCTCAACCATATCCCATTCTTCATCAGATTCAATCGGAAGTAATTTGCCTTCTAAGCCACCTTCTGCTTCATCGTAAGCAAAAGCTTTCAACTCAACTTCTTGCCCTTCTTCAGTACCAGCTGGGAATAAGAGCACGTATGAGCGATTGAAATCATCTGATTCGAATGTAAATAAAATTTCGTGAAGCTCTTCGTTACCTTCCTCATCAATTAGTGTAATATAGTCGTGATCGTGGTTATGATCGTGATTGTGTTCTTCAGTCATTTGTTTTCCAACTTTCTATGTGTTTCGATCCATATAGGTCTGTAAAATTATAACGGCTGCTAATTTATCAACAACTTGCTTCCGCTTAGCTCGAGAGACATTCCCTTCTTCAATCATCATTCGATTGACTTGCATAGTTGTGAGGCGTTCATCTTGAAAATATACGGGCAAGCCGAAGCGATCGGTTAACTTCTCCCCATACATCTGGGCAGCTTCCGCACGCGGGCCGATTGAACCATCCATATTCTTCGGCAGACCTAAGACAAATCCGTCCACTTGATACTCCTGAACAAGTTCTGTCAGGCGCTCAAGGCCAAACTGATCTTTTGCCTCATTAATAGGAATAACTTCAACCCCTTGTGCCGTCCATCCAAGTAAATCACTCACCGCTACACCGACCGTCTTCGAGCCAACATCGAGTCCCATGAGTCGCATTATCGTTGACTATCTTCTAGGTAGTGCGTTACCAATTCCTCTAAGATTTCATCGCGTTCATGGCGCTTAATTAAATTACGCGCATCGTTGTGTCGCGGAATATAGGCTGGATCTCCCGATAATAGATACCCTACAATTTGATTAATCGGATGATATCCTTTCTCCGAGAGTGCCTTATATACTGCTTTTAGCGTGATGCTTACTTCATTTTCATCATTATTCTCGACACGAAATCTGACAGTGTGATCATTATGTGACATACGACCCCTCCACTCTAACTTACTTAGTCCGTCTCATTTATAAAATAGTCCACTGACCTTTATTGTATGATAAATCATTCAAAAAATCATCTATTTTCAACGCTAACTATATTAAGTTTTTATTACAAACGTTCAGCTAGCCATTTTTCTGCTTCGTCCAGAGCTTTTGGTAGTCCTGCTGGGTTCTTACCACCCGCTTGTGCTAAATCAGGACGACCACCACCGCCACCGCCAACGAAGGAGACGATATGCTTAATTAAGTCACCAGCTTTCAAACCTTTGCCTATGACGTTATCATTCATGGCAACAATTAAGTTCACTTTGTCTTCACCACGTAAACCGAGAACTAAGACATCAGATGGATTTTCTTGTTTCCACTTATCAGCTAATTGACGTAAAGCGTCCATATCTTTCACATCAGCTTCTTGAGCAATCAGCGTCACATCTGCAATAGAAATAGTCTCTGTGAAGAGTTCATCGGCTTCATTGTTAGCTAATTTTTGGCTAAGTGAGTCATTTTCGCGTTCTAACTCAGTAATTTTTCCTTGCAAACCTTGAATACGCTCAGGCACGTCATGTAACGTCTGCGCTCCGCTTATGTCCGCAGCTTGGCGTAACGTAGCTAATTGGTCATTCAAGAACGCATAGGCTCCTTTACTTGTCTTGGCAATAATACGACGCGTTCCTGCACCTATTCCTGATTCTGATACAATCTTGAATAGACCAATTTCACCCGTACGATTGACATGCGTCCCCCCACATAGTTCGAGTGAGTAATTGGATACCTTAACGACCCGAACATCTTGTCCATATTTTTCGCCGAAGAGAGCCATAGCTCCCATTTCTTTTGCCTTATCAATTGTTGTCTCAACTGTCTCAACAGCAATATTTTGCCAAATATAGTCATTAACAATCGCTTCGATGCGCTCAAGTTCCTCCGAGGTGACCGCTGAGAAATGTGTGAAGTCAAACCGCAATAGATCTTCGTTCACCAATGACCCTGCTTGGTTCGCATGATCTCCTAGTACCTCTTTCAACGCTTGGTGCATCAAGTGAGTTGCTGTATGATTTTTCTCGGTAAGCTGGCGCTTAGTCGTGTCAACTGCGAGCTCATACACAGTTCCCGTCTCAATTGGCGCCACCAATTCAATATGGTGCAGTGCTTGACCAGCTGGTGCCGGCTTCACATCATACACACGAGCGACTACGTGACCATCAATCGTTTTAATAGTCCCATTATCCCCTACTTGCCCACCTTTTTCACTGTAGAATGGTGTCTGATCAAAAACAAGCTGAACCGTCACTTCATCGTCTAGCTCTTCTGGGATTAAAGTCGTCGCTAATTCATTCCCCGCTACAATATCCAGCAAAGTTGCCGGCGTAGCAAGTGCCTCATAACCAACAAAGCGCGTATCCTTGTGTAAGTTTGTCAACAAATCACTTTGGATGCCCATCGATTGCTCGGAGCTACGTGCTTGACGAGCTCGTTCCTTTTGCTTAGCCATCTCTTGGCCAAATCCTTCTAAGTCTACACTTAACCCATCCTCGGCAGCTATTTCCTCCGTTAATTCAACTGGGAAGCCAAACGTATCATACAATTGGAAGGCACTCTCACCATCAATTTGATCTTTTCCTGCAGCTTTCAATTGCTCTACCAAAGCGGTCAACTGCTCTGTTCCTTCTGCCAGAGTCGTCAAGAAGCGTTCTTCCTCATTTTTAATGACGTGTTCGATTAAGTCTTTTTTATCAACCACTTCTGGATAGTAATCGACTGTAATTTGACCAACTACATCGACTAATTTCCACAAGAACGGCTTACTTAAACCTAATTTGCGCCCATGCATGACTGCACGACGGATCAAGCGACGTAACACATAGCCGCGCCCTTCATTGGACGGTAACGCACCATCTCCAATTGCAAAACTAACCGCTCGAATATGATCAGCAATCACACGAAAACTCATCTTATTCATTGGTTCATCATATGATTGTCCCGATAATTTAGCTGTCTGTTCGATAATTGGTAAGAACAGATCGGTCTCATAGTTTGTCGGCGCATCTTGAATAACCGATAACATCCGCTCTAGTCCCATACCCGTATCAATATTTTTATTCGGTAATGGTTCATAAGTTCCGTCTGCCTTATGGTTAAACTGAGAGAAAACTAAGTTCCAAATCTCCAACCACTGTTCATTTTCCCCTCCAGGATAGCGTTCTGCTTCAGGGGTGTCTGGCGCCATATAATCTGGCCCACGATCGAAGAATATCTCTGTGTTTGGACCACTCGGACCTTCCCCAATATCCCAGAAGTTGCCCGCCTCTTCAATAATATGGTCATCAGGCAGCCCCACCACATCAGACCAAATTTCTTTTGCCCGCTTATCTTCTGGATAAACCGTCACATACAAAAGAGCTGGATCAATCGCTAACCATTTCTTATCTGTTAAGAATTCCCAAGCCCATATAATGGCTTCTTCTTTAAAATAATCCCCGATAGAAAAGTTTCCTAACATTTCAAATAATGTATGGTGTCGGGCAGTCTTCCCTACATTATCAATATCATTTGTGCGAATACTTTTTTGGGAATTAACTATTCGAGGGTTGTCCGGAACAACTCGGCCATCGAAATACTTCTTCAATGTTGCTACCCCAGAATTAATCCACAGTAACGTCGGATCATCCACCGGTACTAATGATGCACTCGGCTCAACCTTATGGCCTTTTTCACTGAAAAAATCTAAAAATAACTGTCTTAATTCATGACTCTGTATATATTTCATCGTTTTATTGCAAGCTCCTCTTCTATCTATATAAAAAACGAACGGAATTATTGCGTTCAAGGTGCATAACCGCGATGCCACCTTCACCACAATAACTTCGCTCGGTATTATTACATCGTCGGGTCAGGTAATAGTAAGTATGTCATTGAGGCTATCCAAGAAACCCTAACACCTTACTTTTTCCTACAAAACGTCCCCCACATCATACGCTATATTCGTCTAAAAGTCAATCACAACTTACCATCAGCCCGATAAATTAATGGGCCTATTTTATATCAATTAAACTTTACTTATTTTTTCCTGATATCTCTGCGGATTCTCGCACCTTCTCAGCTACAATATCTGCTAAATGCGGTGTAAATACATCGGGAATAATATAATCAACAGCTAATTTATCTCCCACAGCTAAGGCAATTCCCTTCGCTGCTTCAATCAGCATAGTTTCTGTAATATCAGTCACTCGTCCATCCAAAGCGCCACGAAAAATACCCGGAAAAGCCAACACATTATTGATCTGATTCGGAAAATCACTCCGCCCAGTCCCCACAATATAGGCACCTGCCTCTATCGCCTGATTTGGCATAATTTCGGGCTCTGGATTAGCCATTGCAAAGATAATCGGCTGGCCAGCCATTTGCTGAATCCACTCTGCTTTCAAGACCCCTGGCGCTGATACCCCAATGAATACGTCGGCATCGTTCAAGGCAACGGACAAATCTCCTGTTACTTGCTCATGGTTGGTTACTTGTGCAATCTCGACAAAGCATTCCGGAAGATTAGTCGCATCGCGAGAAATAATTCCGTCAACATCCACTAGTAACAACTGCTTAACGCCTGCTTTTAATAACAATTTAGTAATTGCCATTCCTGCTGCTCCACCCCCATTGATCACAACTTTAATTTCATCAATGGCTTTATCTGCTAATTTAAGCGCATTATATAGGGCTGCTAACACAACAACTGCTGTCCCGTGCTGATCATCATGGAAGACGGGAATGTCTAACATTGCTTTTAATTGTCGCTCAATCTCAAAACAACGCGGTGCCGCGATATCTTCTAAGTTAATCCCCGCAAAAGAAGGAGCCATCAGTTCTATCGTGCGCACAATTTCATCTACATCCGTTGTATCCAATGATATAGGCACCGCATCGACTCCAGCAAATCGCTTAAACAACACCGCCTTCCCTTCCATTACAGGAATAGCCGCTTCTGGACCAATATCCCCCAAGCCTAAAACTGCTGTCCCATCTGTCACAACAGCCACTGTATTCCCCTTCGATGTATACTGATAGGCTAAGGATGCATCTTGATGAATGACGCGAGACACCTCGGCCACTCCCGGCGTATACGCTACAGCTAAATCCGCCATTGTTTCAATCGGTAGTTTAGACTGCATTTCTATCTTCCCTCGATGCGCTTGACTTAATGCTAAGGCTTGCTTCTTGTAATCCACCAATATCTAACTCCTTTCATCTACTCATTGTTCATACTCATTCACCAGTATAACATAACCTGCCGCTTTTCAATCAAAAATTAGTTGATACATACCAAATTAACAACTAGTACTTACTCTAACTAACAAAAATAAGGCACCCTAAATATAACAACTTCAGAGTACCTCGCTGAATAACTAATCAATTAAATCATAATATTTTTCATTATCAATTTTTTTAATTTTTATATGCCAATCTGGACCGAATCCAATATTATATAACGCTGAGAATGAGCCTTGATTTACTGCAACTCCAATATTAGTGAGCGAGTTAATGTATAGTAGCGGTTCACCAATTTCTACACCACTAAATGACCGCATAAACGGAATCGCATTTTGATAGACTAGTTTGTTGTGATGTCTTATAGTTACATAGACCAATTCTCCTGGCGCGATTGACAATGTTTTAAACTCATCAATTGAAATATTAGTCCAAATTGAACCAAAACGTATATCAAAAATATCAATATTGCCTGTAATTGATGTATCGGTTGTAGTCGGTGAGGTAATATCAATCTGTTCTAAGGAATTAACGGGGATATCATTCCCTAAATGATCATATTCAATTTCACCACTTGCTAATCTCGCACCATTGAACGCATAAATATCACGCCCATGGAATGTATGACTTTCTCTAGAGTGCGGTAAGCGATTCACTTCTTCATTAATCTCTCGAGCTGATTCAATAATTCCAATATTCAATAGATGACTTAACGTCCCATTATCTGGAGTCACAACGTAATGATTAGTAGTTGTTTTCACTACAATACTTCGCCGATGACTGCCTACTCCTGGATCCACTACTGATACAAAAACTGTTCCAGCTGGCCAATACTCAACGGTTTGGATTAATCGATATGAAGCTGTCCAAATATCATATTGTGGAATGTTATGTGTAATATGACTTACTTCTAACGCTTGATTAACTTGCTTAGCAACCCCATGCATGGCACTAACCGCACCATCATCTAATCCAAAATCTGATTGTAATACTAATGTTTTCATACTCATACTCCTAATTATTATAAATTGTTTACCATACCCATAACCGACTAACTCGCCCTGTTATTCTTAAATACAAATAAAATACAAAAATAACAACTTGAACACCAGATACAATTAACATCAACGTGTCAGCAGACGTATACGGTAATTCATTGTAATATGTTCGTTTTTTATGCAGTCCATACCCTCGTAAATCCATCGCACTAGAGACGGTGCCTACCTTTTCTAAAGATGCTAGTATCAAAGGAAGTAGTATACTAATTGATGCTTTTAACCGTGTCAATAAGCTTGCTTCCTTAGCATCTAATTCATACCCTCTCATTTGCATAGCATCTTTTATGGCCGAATAGTCCCGTACAACATCTGGTATAAAGCGCAATCCTAACGAAATCATTGTGCCAATTTTGTAATGCACTCCTAAATGATACAACCCGGATGCAATCTGGCTTGGGGTAATAATTAATATTAGCCAAAAACTAGTAAATAAGGTGCCAAATATCTTCAATAACCGTGCTAAGAAAAAAATAAGCGTTTCTCTAGTAATTACAAAGTAGTCTGAAAATTGTAACAGCACTGTTGTCTTATTGGCTAAGTTTGATCCAACCAATGGATCGAATAAATAAAACAAAATAAAATTAATTAAATTCATTACGAAGGTAAACCATAAGACAAATCTAAAGGTTTTACTGTCACTAAAGCGTCTAACATTTAAAAAAATCAACAGATGTAACAAGGCAAATGGTACAATAATCCTCAAATCAAACGACACCATCAAAACACTTAAAGATGAAATAAAAAATAAAATTTTTGTCCGGGCTTGTAATGATTCGAAAAAGGAATGACCTAAGTGATATCGAATAAGAAAGTTATTGTTCATAATATTCAGCCCTCTCCATCTCAATAAATGTCCGAATAAACGATTCAATATCCAAGTTCAGTTTATTGGCTAATTTAAAAATAGATGTTTTCTTTAGTGAGGCACGCTCGAGTAACTGGTCGTTATTTAAAATAGAAAATGTCGCATCATCGGCAATAATTTTACCGTCTTCCATCACAATTGCTCGATCCGTATACTCTAAAGCAAGATGCATATCATGTGTAATAAAGATAACGGTCATCTGATAATCATCATTCAAGGCCTGCACGAATTCCATCATTTCCCGGTAATGGGCGTAATCTTGTCCAGCTGTTGGTTCATCAAGAATAATACATTTCGGTCGCAATGCTAGTACAACAGCGACAGACACACGTTTTTTTTTGACCATAACTAAGTGCATTAATGGGCCAATTACGTCGGCTGTATAAGCCCGTTATCTCCAGCACATCACGTACAATTTCGTCAATTTCTGTCTCGGAATAATTTCGTTTTTCGAGAGCTAATTTCACTTCATCATAAACAATATCTTCGACTAACATGTGATTTGGGTTCTGCATGACATAACCAATGAGACCGGCAATTTCTTTCAAAGTCATTGGATTCCCTATTCTTTTAATCTGACCAGCATTCGGCTGGCACACACCGGTTAATAAACGGGCAAGCGTCGTTTTTCCGGATCCATTTTCACCAAGAATGGCAATTCGTTCTCCTGCTGATATCATTAATTTATCGATTGAAATAAACGGGCGCTTATCATAACTAAATGCTACATGATCCATCTCTACCAATTTTGACATTGTATCGTTAGTGAGTTGATTTTTAGTTGTTATTTTATTACTAAATATCAACCTAGGATTCGACAAGTCTATATGATCTAAGGAATCAATTTGCTTTGGTAATACAACGTCTGCGAAAATATTTTTCAATGCACTAATATATAACGGCTCACGAATTCCATACTCTTTCAGTAACGAGCTGTGTAATAACTCATTGGGCGTAGTAATTGTAACAATGCGGCCTTTATCCATTAAAACAATTCTATCGATTGACCGATGCAGCACTTCTTCCAACCGGTGCTCAATAACAACTGTCGTTAATTGCTTTTTCTGATTGAGTTGATCAATTAATTCCACCATTTTTTCACCCATCTTTGGATCTAGGGCTGCCAAGGGTTCATCTAACAATAAAATTTTTATGTTTTCATGTAAGATACCCGCCATAGCTACTCGTTGTTTTTGGCCACCACTTAATGCATAAGGTAGCTGATTCAACATATCACTAACTCCAACAATTTTAGCTGCATGATATACCTTCTGTGCCATCTCCACCTGTGAGACAGCTTGATTTTCCAGACTAAAGGCGATATCTTCCCCAACACTTAGTCCAACAAATTGAGCATCACTGTCTTGTAAGATTGTCCCCACCGATTTTGAGATATCAAAAATAGAATGTTCAGTTACTAGCTGATTATCAATAATACACTCGCCAGAAATAGTTCCTTCAAAATGATTCGGAATTAAACCATTTATACAATTTCCTAGCGTAGACTTACCACTCCCACTTGGTCCAAGAATTAATATCTTTTCGCCTGGATAGATGTCCAAATTAATATCTATCAGTGTTGGCTTCTGTTGTGTCTCATATTTAAATGTAAACTGTTTGAACGAGATAATAGGATCCAATTAGATCAATCCTCTTCAATTAAATTTGACTGACTTTCATAACGTTTAGATAACCCAAAAAGAAGTGGAATTCCGACAACAAGCACAACCGTTGCATTAGAGATAACTGCTGCAAAAGCTTGTGAAAATGTAATTGTCACTTCGCCTGAGAAAAGTAAAAGCGTTAATAACGGAGTGATCAATCCAAAAGATACCCCAATTCCTAAAATTGAAACGATGCTAAAAATAAGAGCATGTTTTGTAGTAAATATGCCTCGTTTAATTCTTGCGCCGTACAATTGTAAGGATCCGATAAAGAAGCATGCAAAAAAGTTCCCTACTGACCAATCAATCCAGTAACCCCATCCACCTAAAAAATCTGCAAAAAAGTTGCCAATTAACCCAACTAACGCCGCTGGAATGGGCCCAAATAATGCACCAATAATAACCGGAATTACATAAGCACTAGATAATTTAGTGTTGGTAAAAACCGTAATTCCTCCATAGACCATTAACACCCCAAATAATGCTGCCCCAATCGCGACGCCTACTACTTCCTTTGTACTCAACTTAAATGACATACCAGTCACTCCTTTTATATTTTTAACTATATTGAATAAAAAAAGGGTAGTAACACAAGGGACGAAAAATCCGTGTTACCACCCAAATTTAGATACACAAATAAAGCGATGTAATATCTTCTCATACTATGGTTAACGACATAACCCGATATAAGCTTATCCTAGTAGACTCACTTATATAACTCCACGGCCATTATCTATTATCTGATTATCTTCCCTCTCACCAGGTAGGAAGTCTCTTTAATAATCATAATAACAAACACCGTATCTTCATTTTTTATCAATATAATTATTAAAGTAAATTTATCATAATAATGATCTATTGTCAATCATTTAAAAGATATATTTTTATTTGATTATATTTTACTCATATACACTATATTCCCTTACTATTTCATCCAGCTTCCGCTATAATCTAATGTATCAAAATGATATAAAAAAAGATATAGTATATTAACAAAAATAGGTGATTATAATGAATGATTTCTTTAGATATGTTGAGGATGGGCAGACTAGTATCCAGATGCCTTGGGTATGGTTTGGACTATTGGTAAGTGTACTAGTTATCTACCGTTTTCGCACGAATGAGAAGCTTTTGACCACATTAATTGTGCTCGGACTAGGCACACAAGGATTGATGTTATACTGGTATTTAGGTAATCCAAAGTTGTTTTTAATGGAAGGTCTACCGCTTTACCATTGTCGCATTGCTGCGATTATGACTGGTATTGGCTACTTTACCCACCGGCCTAAGTTAACAAAATTCTTTGCTTGGCTTGGTTTAGTTGGGGCTTTAGTTGCCTTTAGCGTTCCGGATCCATCTCCTTACCTCTGGCCACATGTTTCCAATATAACATATGTTGGTAATCATGTGCTCCTTATTCTAATTGGTATAATGGTTCTATCTCAGGAAAAAGTTGCGCTTGAGTGGCACCGTGTTTTGGCCTATTCAGTCTCAATGAATATTGTGATTGTTATCTTCAACCAGATACTCGGCTACAACTATAGTTATTTACAAGAATTACCACCGGCTCTCAATTTTCAAGTGCCGATGTTAGCGATCTTCTCTGTTATGACGGCACTCATGGTTGGCGTTATCTATGGTCTTGATCGTCAATTAACTCACCGACAACAACATCATATTGTACTATACACATAAGTAAAAAATCTCTCCGTTAGTTAGCGGAGAGATTTTTTTACTCACATAGCTTATTTATCTTTTCTAAATTTCTTAACCGCAATACTTGCAAGTACTGCAACAACACCAATCACCGCTAAAATCCAAGCTGTTGTAGCAGTGTCCGGTAAGCGCTCGCCCCATGTTTTGTTTTCTTTTTTCTTTTCCTCTTTTTTCTCAGGCTGTTTTTCTTCTTTTTTCGTTGCTTGCTTGTCTTCTTTTTTCTCTTTTTCATTGTCTACATCTTTTGATTCAGCAACTGATTTATTTTCTGTAGCTGATTCTTGTGGTTTTTTATCCGGTAGTTCTGCGGGATCAATCGGATTACTTTTAGCTAATGCATCAAGGTGGCCTTGAATATCTTCTTTTGTTGCTGCCTCTAACTCATAAGTTTTTAGATGATTGAAGACTGTTCTTGCAAATTCTTGTGGATTTTCTCTCTCTTCTGCTGTTTTGTTCATTAAACGAATGTGTAAATCTAAATCTGTAAATGTACCATCATCATTTTTACGATAAAAGATCGAATCATACTCAGTAGCTACATTGGGAATATTGCGTAGTTCGTGTACTACAAAAGGAGACTTCACAACATCTCTATTTAATTCCGAATCATCATAAATTATATCTAGAATCTTAGATGCATAATACTCCCAAGTATTAAAAGTATCCGCATAAGTAGGTTCATATCCTTCTGCTTCAACTCGTACATTAATTTGTTTTATTACAGTATGTCTCACATGTGCAGCAAAAATTTCTTCATCAGTATGATCTGGAAAATCTTCATGCGTAAAAATTTTGTCAGCTGGATTTTCAGCTTTAATTTCTTCGCCACGCGCGTTCGGATCCAAATCATCTGGGAAAGGAATCGTATTCTCATCCTCAGTGTGTTCTTCTGTTGAATCTGTTGCTTGTTCTTCTGTTTCTTTTTCAACTGGCTCATCTGAAGGGTCTTCAGTATCGGTTAATGTTTCCGTAGCTGATTCATCAGCATTGTAGACTGTCATATGATCCAAGACATGTTGCATTTCCTCATCGGTTGCTTCTTCAAGTTCAACCGTTCGCACATCGGTAAATAAGCGACGGACGTAATCTTCGTGCCATTCTGCTCCTTCATGCCCTTCGTAATCTCTGAAGTAGCTGACTTGCGGTATATAAGTCACCGTCCCATCACCATTATCACGGTAAGTTAAGGATCGCAGGTGCCCTCCACCCATCTCAGGTGTCTCCGTGTAAGAATACGTTGTGAATGGTATCCGTGCATCCGCCAACTCACTATCCTCCATCAAATACGGATTGATCTCAGCATCTTCTTGTGGCCCATAATAATCCCATGTATCACTATCGTACAATTTGCCATTTTGCTTTACATCCGTTAATCTAACATGCGCGGCTAAGACTTGATCATCCGGGTAGCCAGGGAAATCTTTGCTTGTGTAAGCCCGCCCTGCTGGATTCTCTGCCTTAATCTCCTCACCGCGATTATACGGATCAATATCGGTCGGTAAATTATACTTTGCGTACTCTTCTTCAGTAAATGTTCCCTCTGCTACAGCTACATTCATTGCTGGTCCACTTAACAGTGCCACAACAGCAACTGAGACCCCTAAATTTTTCAACCATCTATGCTTCATACCTATTCCTCCTATACATTTTCTCCGATAATATGTTATTCATTGAACAATACCAGCTTGTTATCTCTACTTTACCTAAAATCATATAAAAGGGCAAGTAACTTTCACAAAAAATTCATCCCAAATAAAAAAACTCCTATCAGAGAAGTCATCATTCTCAATAGGAGTCTTGTTATATATGGTCTATTTCAATAAACGGTTATATTGCATACCGTCTCTCAGTTCTGAGCTGTCTCCGCCCAGATAGTCAACAATCGTGTAGGCAAACTCCAGAGCTGTTGCGGGACCACGACTTGTAATGATATTATTCGCTTGGGTGACAAGACTATCTTGATGCTGGCCTTCAGCAATATCCTCTTCGAAGCCAGGGAAACATGTGTAATCAATATCGGTCAGTAAGCCTGCTTCTGCTAGGGCGATCGGTGCTGCACAAATAGCGGCCACTAATTTGCCTTTTTCATGCAGATCTTGCAGTCCGGCAATCACTTGTGGATGATCTCTTAAGTGCTCGGCACCAGGCAATCCCCCGGGTAAAATAATCCCCTCATATGTCTGCAAGTCAACATCTGCCAACAACTTATCACTCTGAACAGTAATCTCATGAGCACCTGTTACTGCTTCTTCAAAGCCAACCATATCAATTCCTATCTCCGCTCGACGCAAAACATCTACAACTGTCAATGCCTCAATTTCTTCAAAACCGGGTGCTAAAATAATAGCTAAACTCATTATAGATCCTCCTCAAATAACTAATCTCATCATCTATTTACGTACAATTATCATCGCACAGATAATCTGGCTATTCAAATGAAAGCACTTGAAACCCCAACTAAAAAACAAGCCCCGGCTGTTCCAGGACTTGTCTATCTGTTCATTAACCAACTGATCCTTCCATTTCATAGCTGATCAATCGGTTTAACTCAACGGCATATTCCATTGGTAACTCTTTAGTAAATGGCTCGATGAAGCCCATAACAATCATCTCAGTCGCTGTCTCTTCGTCCAATCCACGACTCATTAAGTAATAAAGTTGTTCTTCAGATATTTTAGAAACTTTAGCTTCATGTTCCAATGCAATATTATCATTGTGAATTTCATTATACGGAATAGTATCAGATTTTGACAATTCATCCATAATAATCGTATCACATTCAATATGTGACATAGACCCACTTGACTGCTTAGAAAAGGTTACTTGACCTCGGTAGTTCACTGATCCTCCATCTTTAGAAATAGATTTGGAAACAATCGAACTACTCGTATTAGGCGCATTATGAATCATCTTGGCCCCAGTATCTTGAACTTGTCCAGCACCCGCCATGGCAATACTCATGGTTGTTCCACGCGCACCTTCTCCGTTTAACATAATGCTTGGGTACTTCATCGTAGTCTTTGCGCCAAGGTTTCCGTCGATCCACTCAACTGTTGCCCCTTCTGCAGCAGTTGCTCGCTTCGTGACTAAGTTATACACATTGTCTGACCAGTTCTGAATCGTCGTATAACGGCAATAAGCATCTTTTTTAACGATAATTTCCACCACAGCTGCGTGGAGTGAACTACGAGAGAAGGTTGGTGCCGTACATCCTTCGACATAATGAACACTTGCCCCTTCATCAACGACAATCAGTGTTCGTTCGAATTGTCCCATCATTTCTTCGTTAATACGGAAGTACATTTGGAGTGGCACATCACACTTCACCCCTTTTGGAACATAGATGAATGTCCCCCCTGACCAAACCGCTGAGTTCAAAGCAGCTAATTTGTTATCAGTAGGAGGTACAACTGTTCCGAAATGTTCTTTAAAAATTTCAGGATATTCTTTTAAGGCAGAATCGGTATCCATAAAAACGATGCCTAATTTTTCGAACTCTTCTTTCATATTGTGGTAGACCACTTCTGATTCATATTGAGCACCGGATCCGGCTAAGTATTCACGCTCTGCTTCTGGTACACCAAGACGTTCGAAGGTTTCTTTAATCTCATCCGGGACGTCATCCCAACTACGCTCGGTCTTGTCGCTCGCTTTTCGGTAGTAAGTATATTCATCTAATTCCAATTCTGACAAATCCGCGCCCCATGTTGGCATTGGGCGATCTTTATAATGTTCATAAGCTTTTAAGCGGTAATCCAGCATCCATTGTGGCTCATCTTTTCGTGCAGAGATATCTCGAATCTTCTCTTCATTCAATCCTTTACCTGTATCATAAACAGATTCTACATCATCGTGAAAGCCCCACTGATAATCTCTCGTTGGCACTTCTCTTTCCATCGTCGTCATCCTCTCCCTTTCAATCGTCAATTTCTTCTGAAAGCTTTTCGTCCAAGCCTTTTCCTTGATGCATTAATGCCTTATTCATCGTCTTCCAAGCAATCGTCGCGCAACGCACACGGGTCGGGAACTTCTGGACCCCTTTTAGCATGTACGCATCGCCAAGTTGCTTGGCACTATCAGGATGTCGCCCTTGGACTAATTCAGAAAATGTTTCATACAAGACTTTAACTTCTTCTAATGTTTTCCCTTTAACGACTTGTGTCATCATACTAGCACTAGCGACTGAAATCGTACAGCCGTGACCATCAAAGGCAATATCTTCAACAATGTCGCCATCCAACTTCAATTGTACTTCGATAACGTCACCACATGTTGGATTCTTCAATTCCACCGCTGCATCGACTCGGTCAAGTTGTCCTTGATTCTGAGGGTTCTTCGAATGATCCAAAATAACCGCACGATATAATTGATCTAAATTAGTTAATGCCATGTAAGAAAAACTCCTTCGTCAGCTGGATGGCTTCTAAGAACTTATCGGCATCCGCTTTTGTATTGTACAGATAAAAACTCGCACGAGCCGTTGCATGGACATCTAAATAATCCATCAATGGCTGCGCACAATGATGGCCGGCCCGAATCGCCACACCTTCCATATCCATAGCGGTCGCCACATCATGTGGATGCACCCCATCAATATTAAACGTAATTACGCCTGCTCGTTGGGTTGGATCAGTTGGACCGTAAACAGTGATCCCATCCATCGCTATTAATTTCGGCAAGACATACTGGACTAAAGCTTGTTCATGATCTCTGATCTGATCCATACCAATAGCTCGCAAGTAATCGGTGGCTGCTGCTAACCCAATTGCTCCCGCAATATTCGGGGTACCCGCTTCAAATTTCCAGGGTAAATCCTTCCAAGTGCTCTCGTGTTTCGTCACTGTATCAATCATTTCGCCACCAAACTCAACCGGTTCAAGTTGCTCAAGTAGTGTGCGCTTGCCATATAAGACGCCGATGCCAGTTGGAGCTAACATCTTATGCCCACTAAACGCATAAAAATCAGCATCCATTGCTTGAACATCAATCGGCATATGAGGAACTGCTTGAGCCCCATCAACGACTAAAATACCATCATGTTCATGTATCCACTCAGCTAATGTTTCAACGTCATTCACGACGCCTAACACATTGGAGACATGTGTGATCGCAACAACTTTCGTCCGATCCGTTATTTTTGCGCGCGCATCCGCCATATCAAGGCATCCGTCTGCCGTAAGTTCAATATAGTTTAAAGTTGCACCTGTTTTTTTTGCCACTTCTTGCCACGGAATTAAGTTCGAATGGTGCTCCATATAAGAGATTAAAATCTCATCCCCTTCTGAGATGACCGCCTCTCCCAGTCGATCCGCTACCCAGTTCAGACTCGTTGTCGTCCCACGCGTAAACAAAACTTCTGCCGTACTCTTCGCGTTAATAAACTCCCGAACAGTCTCGCGCGCTGCTTCGTATTGTGTTGTTGCGCGGTCACTTAACGTATGTACACCGCGATGCACATTCGCATTTTCGGTTTGATAGTACGTCATCAAACGATCCAGCACAGCTTGTGGCTTTTGGGTAGTTGCTGCATTATCTAAATACACTAGTGGTTCGTCATTAACAATTTCTTGCAAAATCGAAAAATCGGCTCGCAATTGCTCAGCATTCACTGTCATCGGCTACTTAACTTCCTTTCGATTACGTTAACTAATTCATCTCGAATAGATTTCAATGGAATATTGGAGATAACATTACCTAAGAACCCACGAATAGCTAAACGTTGTGCTTCTTCTTTTGGAATTCCACGACTCATTAAGTAATACAACTCAGTCGGATCAATCCGACCAACCGAAGCAGCGTGTCCAGCCGTAACTTCGAATTCATCAATTAATAAAATCGGATTCGCATCACCACGCGCTTTTTCTGACAGCATCAGAACACGGGATTCTTGTTGGGCGTCAGCATTCTTGGCATTCTTATGAATCTTACCAATGCCATTGAACGTTAATGTCGCTCGATCTAAGATAACCCCGTGCTGGAAAATATTTCCAACTGAATTACTCCCAAAGTTAACGACATTAGAATCGACTACTTGTGTCTGACGACCCCAGCTTAATCCGACTGCTTTCAAGTCTGATTCTGAGCCATCTCCAATTAAGTGTGTATCTAAATCTGCAATGACATTCCCATCATTCATCACGCCTAGTGCCCAATCAATCGTTGCATCACGTAAAACATGGCCGACTCGGTTGAAGTAAGCTGTTGTATTCTCTCCAAGTAAATCAACAGAACTATAATTGATGCGAGCACCGTCTTTAGCGATCACTTCGACGATTATATTGGCTGAAGTTTTCTCATTGCCAGCAGTTAGCCAACGCTCAACGTAATTCACTTGCGCATTAACGTCAGCATAGATAATGACATGTTTAACATATGCGTCTGCTCTTAGGGCATCTTGAATAAAAATAGCCTCAACAGGATCTTCAATAACAACATTTTTGGGGATGTATAAGAATACGCCCGAGTTCATGAAGGCTGCATTGAAGGCTGCTGCTTTATCACGATCAGACTGAACAGCTGTCTGGTACGCTTCTTTTACTTTTTCTGGATGTTCAGTCAATGCTGTACGGATATCAGTAAAAATAACTCCTTGCTCTATTAAATGAGCAGGCACCTGTTCACGAACAGATTGATTCCCCGCTTGAACAACTCGCATTGCCTTTGAGGGAGTATCGACATATCCATCCACATCGATATCAGTCACTCCATCTTCCGCATCAAGCACTGGTACATCCCATAATGGCCAACGATTATAGCGTAAACGCTCGATCACCGGCTCCGCTAATTCATCAGCCAATTCTAACGCATCCAAACGCTTATTCAACATCCAATCCGGTTCATTCAATTGTTCTGAGAAAGTCTTCACACGCTCTCTATACGAGGCAAATTGTTGCTCCGTTGCCATAATAATCCCTCCTTACTCTTCATCTAGTTCGATATCTAAACCAAGTTCCTCTACTAATCCTTTGTATCCTTCTGCTTCTAGACGTTTTGCCAACTCAGCATCACCTGTCTTAACCACACGTCCATCCATCATGATGTGGACAACATCCGGTTCAATATAGTTCAATAGACGTTGATAGTGAGTAATAATGAGCGCACCAAAATTTTCACCGCGCATCTCATTCACACCTTTAGAAACCACTTGAAGAGCATCAATATCTAATCCTGAATCAATCTCATCTAAGATCGCAAATTGCGGTTCAATCATAAGAAGTTGTAAGATCTCGTTGCGCTTCTTCTCACCACCAGAGAATCCTTCATTCAAGTAACGCTCCGCCATCTCTTCTGGCATATCTAGCAATGCCATCTTCTCATCCATCTTCTCGATAAATTCCATAACTCCAATTTTATCATCTTCATCACGACGCGCATTGATGGCTGCACGTAGGAATTCTGCATTCGTAATTCCAGCAATTTCACTTGGATATTGTACCGCTAAGAACAAGCCGGCAAGTGCTCGCTCATCTGTCTCTAACTCCAAAATATCGACACCATCGATTAACACTTCGCCTTCAGTTACTTCGAAGTGAGGGTGACCCATAATAGCAGCGGCCAAAGTTGACTTCCCAGCGCCATTAGGTCCCATAATGGCATGAATTTCATTTGTATGAATCGTTAAGTTAACACCTTTTAAAATTTCTTTATCTTCTATTTGAGCATGAAGATTTTTTATCTCTAATACTGACATGCTTGTCCCATCCTTTTCTCACATTTTTAGTCAAATACTCACAACAAATATTTTACAGCAGTTTATAACCGTTATCAAATTTAATCGTTTCATAACAATAGCTTATTCGGAAGCGAATTCATCATAACATTCACTACATGCCCATTTTCTATCCTTTTTGTACAAAAAAAGCCCAACTTCTTATAAAGAAGTTGAACTCCATATAATTTATTCCACTGAATCTTCACTAGGGAACGGCTTATCCAATAATTGTGAAAACAATGATGTGTCTTTAGGTCGCAGTTTTACAATCCAATTATCCGCTCGATCGGTCGAATTCAATAAATCAAAATCTTCTTCGATAGCTTCGTGAATTGCTAGCACATTACCAGCAAATGGTGTCGTAAAATCCGTAACAGCTTTAGCTCCTTCAACCCCAATCAACGTATCCCCAGCTTCAAGATAATCGCTATCGATCATTAAGTTAGCAAACATAATATCTCCTGCATCATCTTGGCCCTTTTCTGACAAGCCGATAATTATTTGATCATCTTTTTTCTCAATCCATAATCCATTAACATGATATTTTACAGTCATCTAATATCCCTCCTTTCTTACTCATGATCATTTTGGGTCGTCATTCCTTCAATCTCTGTAAATTGTGTAATATTTTGTTTTTTCAAATAGGATGCTTTATAGAGCTTGCGTCGTAAGATCGTTGTTTCCCATTCTTGAGGGTAACCCGGCCAATCAGAATTCTCAACTTCTTGTTGGCGGTTATATTCCCGTTCAAATTCAGCTACTGACTGATAGGTTTGCCACTCATACACTATTGCATTCAACACACCGCCGAATAAAATAATCATATTTAAGAAATACAAGAAAATCATCAAGGCAATAAATGCGCCAAATGTCGCGTTTGCTACCGCATCTCCTCCAGCTAAACTAATGTATAGCGTGAAAAATTCGGACAGAATAATAATGCCGATTGAACTAAAAATCGCACCCGGCCAAGCATACTTCAACTTAATATGATGATTCGGCACAAAATGATACACCACTATAAATACAATTGGTAATAGCACCGCAACCACAATCCATCTTAAAACTAAGAATAAATCAATAAATGGCAAACGAGTTCCTATAATGCTTTGGATGAATAGCAAAATATGCTCTCCAAACATAAACGTAAATAATCCCAAACTGCCCAGTAAAATAATAGCAAACATCACTAAAACAGACAGCACACGATCAACCAAAAAGTTTGCCTTCTCCATCGCACCATAAATCTCATCCAGTGACTTGCGTAAGGCCGAGACGACTTTCCCAGCTGACCAGAATGCTGCTAGCACCCCGATCGAAATAGCTCCTCCACTTCCAGACTCTAGATTGCTCTCCAGTGTCGGTTCAATGACTTGGAACACATCAGCTGGCATTAAATCACGCACAATATCCAACACCTCAGCCGTCTCCAATGGTAAAAGTAACACCACATTTGTCAAAATCAAAATCATCGGAATAATGGACAGCAAAATAAAGTAAGCCAATTGCGCGGCATCCGGCCCCACACTTGCTCGCGTCAGATTAGGCATGATTACATCAATTAAGCGACTAATTTTTTCTTTAAATGGAATCTTCTTCTCAATTTTTTTCGCTTGTTTCATTTGAACGGTCACTACCCTCTCTTAGAGATCGTGCAGGTTATATTCAGCAATAACAGCCTCAATCGCTTCATCTATCGTTTGAGCTGTGCGCTTCTTACCTGAAGCCATCAAAATTGAGACTTTTTGATCCGGTGATTCCTGGTGAATAGTGCCGATTACTTTTTTCTTAGCGACTAACTCCAAGTCAACTACATCACCTTTATTTTTACTGGTCTCTCTTATATCAATTTCAATTGTTTTGTTTCGTGCCATCTTCATTCCTACTTTCTATCATCATACTCACTTCTTAGAATACTTGAAAATCAAGCTCATCGCAAGTGGTTATTACGTTTTTGCTAAAATAGTATCGACTACTTCTAACACTTGTCCAACAGGGGCTTGGAAACATAAATCAACCGGTACAACACGAACCTCAATTGCTTCTGTATTGATGACAACAACAGATGTCCCCGCAAATGATCGGATCAAATATCGCGCCGGACTAACCGTTAAAGAAGTCCCCGCAATCAGTAGCAAATCTCCTTGAGCAATAATATTACGCGCTTGCTCAATTACATGACGATCCGGCATCTCACCAAAATAAATCACATTTGGCCGCATCAACCCACCACATCGCTTGCAATATGGCACTTCCGCTTCTGGGTGGACTTCTGTATAGGCTACCGTATGTCCGCAATCCATACAATACCAACTGCGATTATCGCCATGAAGTTCGATGACTGACGTTGACCCCGCTTGTTGATGAAGACTATCTACATTTTGCGTAATAATGTCGACCGTTTTCCCTGTCCGTTCCCACTTTGCTAAGATATGATGCGCCCGATTTGGTTCAGCTTTCGTATCATCTACATAATGCGCAAAAAATTTTTCTGGGTGCTGCATAAGATAGTCAATATGCATGATCTTTTTCGGATCATCATTTGATTGTCTCATTGCCGTATATTTACCATCTTTTGAACGATAATCTGGCAAACCACTCTCAGTAGATACCCCTGCTCCACCAAAAAAGACGATGCGTTCTGACTGGGCAATCATCTCACTCAGTTGTTGATATTTATCCATTAGCTGCACCTTTCTGTTCATCACGCTTCTTTCAACCTTTGTTCTATTGTATTAGATTCTATTACTCTATCGGTGGGTCTCCTGCTTGGTCCTGGCCCGATGCTTCAGGTGTTAATAATCCCTCTGACTGTGCTTCAGACTGACCTCCAGAAGGTTGGTAATAATTTTGGGTATTGTTCTGAACAGGTGGGTCGTAGTAGCCTGAAGATTGCTCAGGCACTTCATAATATCCCTCTTCTTCATGCTCTGGTCCATATGGGATACTTGGTAAATTC
>Ga0115842_100012_pt1 | contig 53083 bp, 46 predicted proteins | sample InSIn2SAF170_2_FD_83856 | JGI IMG/M metagenome (GOLD analysis project Ga0115842, IMG submission 83856)
CCACCACCCATGCGCCGATTCAAAAATAAAGAGCTTCGAGGTCGCCCTGACACATCGTGCAGTCGAAGATCTAATCAACATACATGTACTCGTCCTCGAGTATGCAATATACGATAGAGCATTAGCTCGCTTGAGTTTCGTGCCTGGTGGGCTGCTTGATGCCTGAAGTACCGTAGTTTGACTTTCGCGAAATTATTGCCCGCGCATCAGAAAATGGGCAGCCTTGCCCAAACATCTGGCATTTGCTTGTTGATCAACCTTTCACCATATCCATAGCCCTTTGAGACGTGCTACGTTATTCAACATGAGTGCATTCGGAAATCAAGTGCCGACTATTATAGTCCTGAAAGAAGGGTATGGTATCTAGCTGTCCCATCTTCGATCGCAAGTCTTAACAATTTTATAGCACAGATGCCTCACAGGGCAAGGGGCAGGTCCTCTCGAATATCAACGCTTGCCTAGCAGTTCAGAGTACGATAAAATCAACATTAGGACCATATGGTGGGGATTTACTTCTCGTCGACGGCAATGGCAAACAGACAATCACAAACGATGGCGCGACCGTGATGAAACTTCTAGACATTGTACATCCCGCTGCACGAATCCTCACAGACATCGCTCGATCGCAAGATGCGGAGGTTGGAGATGGTACAACTTCAGTTGTTGTGCTGGCAGGAGAAATTCTCAAAGAGATCAAGGACCACGTCGAGACTGGTGTAAGCACCCAGACTATAATAAAAGGTTTACGGAGGGCGGGTGAGATGGCTGTGAATAAGATCAAAGAAATCTCAGTCAGCACCACAGAAGGCAGCGAGTACGATACCCTGCGAAAATTGGCAGCCACAGCCATGAGCAGCAAGCTGATACATCGAAATGCCGATTTCTTCACGAAGAGTACGCACCACACTATCGACACAATACAATTGCTAACGAGTGTCTAGTGGTTGTCGATGCTGTCTTTTCCCTTGACCAGGACGATCTGAACGAGAAGCTCATCGGCATGAAGAAGGTTCAGGGTGGTGGTCTACAGGATTCTATGTTCATCAAGGGTGTTTCATTCAAGAAGACCTTCTCCTATGCCGGCTTCGAACAACAACCCAAAAGCTTCAAAAATCCCAAGATTGTCTGCCTGAATGTCGAACTCGAATTGAAAGCAGAAAAAGACAACGCTGAAGTACGGGTCGATCAGGTGTCCGAGTACCAGGCAATTGTGGATGCAGAATGGCAAATCATATTCAACAAAATGGAAGCTCTGTACCAAACAGGTGCAAAGGTCGTCCTTAGCAAACTTCCAATTGGCGACTTAGCGACGCAATACTTCGCAGATCGAGACGTATTTTGTGCAGGGAGAGTCGCTTCAGACGATTTAGAAAGAGTATGTCAAGCAACTGGCGCAGCAACACAATCGACATGCACAGACATTAAGCCCGAGCATCTCGGTACATGCGGCTACTTTGAGGAAAAACAAATCGGTGGCGATCGGTTCAATGTGTTCAGTGAATGCCCACAGGCAAAGACCTGCACCTTGATCTTGAGAGGCGGTGCTGAACAATTTATCGCGGAGGTTGAGAGAAGTTTACACGATGCTATCATGATCGTGAAACGTGCTATCAAGAACAAAACGATTGTGGCTGGTGGTGGTGCCACGGAGATGGAGATCTCGAGTTATTTGCACAGACATGCCGACAAGAAAGTTCCTACGAAACAGCAAGCCATCGTCAAGGCATTCGCCAAGGCTTTGGAAATCATTCCACGACAATTATGCGACAATGCAGGCTTTGATTCAACAGATATCCTCAATCGGCTGCGCGTGGAACATCGAAAAGGCAACACCTGGGCTGGGGTCGATTTCGATAATGAAGGCGTGAGAAATAACATGGACGCATTTGTGTGGGAGCCAGCACTAGTCAAAGTCAATGCCATACATGCAGCGGTGGAAGCAGCTTGTCTGATTTTGAGTGTGGACGAAACTATTAAGAACGAACAGAGTGAAGCGCCTCAAGGGCCACAACGCGGTCTGCCGCCTGGTGCCGCTCAGCGTGCGCTAAGGGGAAGGGGCCGAGGTGGCATGCCTCGAAGGTAGATTTCCTCTGGGCGAATGACAAACATGACAATCGTGAAAGCGGGAAATCAAAAGTGCTTCCTGATTGACACATTAGCGTGCATCCTTTGGGCGTGGTATATGCCGGGCATAAGAAGGGAAATTTTAGATTTGATACCAACGAAGTGATGAGAACGGTACCTAGGTATGAATTGAATTGATTAAGCCAGTGGTCATTTGCATGATCGATGACATGCGCAACCGGGAACTCATCTCCTTTCAGCTGGTTATGCAAAATGTGCAGAAGCAATATACACCAAATCTGTTTCGCCAAAAGAATTCGCGATATCCTTTCAGTCGGTGAAGGACGAAGCCACAATGCACGAACTACGCAACTTCGAGGGCTAACGCAGGGGTGATTCCGTGAGGCTTCGTGCTGGACTTTTCCATGAATCGTGGTTATACAGTAGTTCTGCACGATCCGAGCTATGTTGTTTATGGATACTCTACGCTGACTGTAAGGGGATCGCATATCCGATGCTACAGAAAGACTCTCCCAACAGTTCGGAACGTCAGCTTCAGATGTCGAGTACGAGTATTTGATAGCTATGTGGTGTCCACAACTGCAGTAATTGGGACCCATACCATAACATCAGCTTAGCATCATTTATCATCACTCATCGGCATCTACAGTCCCTTGTCGTTTCGAAGGTGCAAGCCAATTCAATATAGCCATGCCGCTCCGGGAACAGAACTCCAAAAGCCTGCATACAGTAAGTTAGTGCACAAAGGAGTTCGTTGTCCTGGAACGCCTTCTCAGGAGAGCACCTGTCACACAGTGACAGCCACAAGTTCGAAGGTGGTCTTCAAGCTTGAAAACAGTCACGGCGGCTGCGCAACTTCGTCTGCATGATCTGAATGATGTCCAAAGATGTGCTGGCATGCAGCTAGAGTAGAACACCATCTAGCGTTTGGTCAGCTGTGCCAGGTGCGGCTTGCTTCCTGCGCCCCCCGGTACATCCGTAATGCCAAACAACTCAAAATATTGTGATGCAAACGCTTCCTGGATTTCTTGCTATTCTGGCACTTAATACGCTGTATATCAATCACGAGTTTCCAAAGTAATCGACAGTACCTGAGGGGTTTGAGACTGCATTCCTATTGCCACGGATTTCCGACTGTACCCCGGACTTGACCAAGCTTAGTTGAAGTCTTCCCGTGTCTGGATCCAGCCAGGTCAGCAATCAATTTGGAAGTGTCTCCCGAAACGCGTGGTTTGGTTGGCATCCCCACTCCTCCCGATCTTTCGTTGGTAGTCTAGAAACTGCGGACCCTGAACAGCACAACTTCTGCCTTCACACGTCCAACAGCCTCGCCAACGACCACCTACCTCTACTCAAGACCTCTCCGATATCTTCTCGCCTACTTTAGTGGTCACGAATTTGCAGAATCAATTGCCGTGTAGACGTGAAATCGCATTGGGTGCTGCACGCTCAAATCCACCCGTTCCAACCACAATGTCTTATTACCCCGGCGCAAACGCACATGGCAGTCAGCAGCACAATTACGGTCCTCCTCCCCAGCAGTCTTACAACCCTCAAATGGGCTATGGAGGACCACCTCCGCAAGGCTATCAGGGTTACCCTCCACAGGCTGGTGGCTATGGTGGCTATCCGCAGCCCCAGCAATATGGCGGACCACCTGCGGGATACAATCCACCACAGAACATAGCCCCGTATGGATACAACAATCCTCCACCACCATCACAGGGTGGTTATGGAGGCTATGGTCAACCAGGCCCTCAGCCAAACTCATATCCTGGTCCAAGGCCAGGCATGCCGAACGTAAATCAGAATGGTCGACCGCCTCCACCGCCCTCAGCGCCTCAGGCTTTCGGCTCAGGCGCTCCGAACGGCTACAGCTTCCAATATTCAAATTGCACAGGACGAAGAAAAGCTCTACTGATCGGTATCAACTACTTCGGACAACGAGGCCAGCTTCGAGGTTGCATCAACGATGTGAAGAACATGTCTACATATCTTAACCAGAACTTTGGTTATGCACGAGAAGACATGGTGATTTTGACCGACGATCAGCAAAACGAAATGTCCAAGCCGACCAAGCGAAACATTCTTCGAGCTATGCATTGGCTCGTGAAGGACGCACGGCCGAATGACTCCCTTTTCTTCCACTATAGTGGGCACGGTGGCCAGACACCTGACTTGGACGGCGATGAGGACGATGGTTACGATGAGGTCATCTACCCAGTCGACTTCCGAACGGAAGGGCACATTGTGGACGATGACATGCACTTGATCATGGTCAAGCCACTGCAACCTGGTGTGCGACTCACAGCCATTTTTGACTCATGCCATTCTGGCTCTGCCCTGGACCTACCCTACATTTATTCCACTCAAGGTGTACTCAAAGAACCCAATCTGGCAAAGGAAGCGGGCCAAGGACTGCTGTCAATTGTCTCGCAATATGCTCGGGGCGATCTTGGCGGTATGGCTTCGACAGCCATGGGTCTGTTCAAGAAAGCCACCACAGGGAATGCACAGTATGAACGAGCGAAGCAGACCAAGACCAGTCCAGCTGATGTTATCATGTGGTCTGGGAGCAAAGACACTCAAACCTCACAAGACGCTGTTATCTCTGGCGAAGCAACGGGTGCTATGAGCTGGGCTTTTATCACTGCATTGAAGAAAAACCCGAGCCAATCTTACATATCACTTTTGAACAGCATCAGAGAGGAGCTGTCAGGCAAGTATGAACAAAAACCACAGTTGAGTTGCAGTCATCCATTGAGTAAGCCAAGTAAATCCGACCATATTGAGTTTTTCTAACCAGGAACAGATACGGATATCTTGTACGTGATGTAACGCAGGAAAAGTGCTATGATCAAGACGGACGATTGAGATTGCCATGTAGGGAGTTTTGGGCATTGAACGATACCTTTTGCTTTGGAGCAGGACTTCCTTAGGGTATTATTGAGGTTGAAAGAGATTGCTCGCCTGCAAGTATGGCAGGATATCAGTTTAGTCAAACCTGAAAGAAACGATGAACAGTATATTCTACCATAAACACATTTTTATCCCTATACAATTCTCGGGAAACTGGTTGATGGCTGTCCTTACAGTCAGGATATCCTTCCCTTTACCCCATGACTTGCTACGGTGCCCCTTGTAGTCATCAATGCTACTTAACCTCCATCTCAATATATACCGGAAGTAGAGGGCACCATGTCTCAGTATTCGTCTTATGTAGACACTGAACCCGAGGTTCAGCCGCCCTTACGTCGAGCACAAAGAACAAAGATGCCGACGCCAATTCAGACACGATCGAGATGTGTGACAATTGTGACAGGGGACAAACAGGGGATATAGTTGTGATGGAGCAGCTGATGTCAGCGATCTACAGGCACTGAACCTGGTTGTTCAACGTCTTAACTGACTCGGAACCCTGCCGCTTGTATATCACCATAAATTGATTGGCGTGAATGAGGTTTCCGGGGCTGAGATTAGCGATGAGAAGCGGTGTGCCCCATGCGCTGTCGCTTATAATGTCAATATTTGTACAGTAATTGCAATAGGTAATTTCTGGCATTCGGCGATCTTTTATCGCTGCACAGTTACTGCTCGTGCAACACAGGAGAGATAGTCTTTTCCTTTGTATTTGACTCTTGTTGACTCGAGTATTGGTGGCAAACGTTACTGCCGAACCTGAATTGCCCTTAACTTAATCGTTGGGTCCCGCGGTGTCCTGCAACCTCGTACCGTTGGCCCGCCTCTTCTAAAGATTCTCCTTCCAATTCACCAACCAGAACAACAGCTTACACTCACGAATCGGAGTCGGGATCGTGCATACAAATACGCTTTTGCTGACGAGATCCACGCCCCTAGCGACTAACAGAGCCTCAAATACAACCAACTTCTCTGTAACTGTTGCAAGTCACACGACGTGTGCTTGCATCCCTTCACGCCCTCCTTCCTCACATGGCGATCATGTCGCAGAACATGAGAGGATCTGTGAGACATCTACGGTTGCGGGCATACCTACATTGAATCATTAGTGACCATTATGGATTTCACAGTATGTCAAAAGAGTCCGTTTGGTGGCCTGTCTAGAATTCATCTGGCTCACGCTGCGCATGTGACAATCCGGACCATGATTTGGCTGACACGAGTGGCCTTCTAGTTAGCACTCACTCACTTCTGTGAGGTTCACGGACCCAAATCCGTCCTTTGCACCCAGGTCTTGCCATTACAGTGTACAGTATGCCTGCCGCGATCGCCGCAGCTTCGGACGAAACCATCCTTTGAATCATACACCACCCAGATACAAGATGATGAGCACAATCAGTCAAGACCTGCGCCTCCATTACGTAGGAAAGACACTGGCTTTGCACTGCCTCCAAGCTTATTACATGCCTCTTCTACGGTGGAAGGCAAGTCCACAAACCTGAATATCGAGCAGCATCCACTCTTTCGAAGGGGTGACTCCAATCGAACCCCTCAGAAATATCCGTATGGACGAGCATCTGGTCCAGACATTTGTGCCAGTTGCACTTTTACAGTTCCCCAAAGCGTTGCTGCCAGACTACCAGACGGCGCGCCAGGTTGTCTGAACGACGACGGGAAGTCCAAAAATGGTGCCCCGGTCCTGCGTTCACGCGAGTTTGTCTGTCTGGGCAGCGGAGGAAAACACTCCCAATCACAATACCAGCATCCTGAAACAAGCTCAAGTCAAGAATCTAATGTCTCTCCACCCAGCTCTGTGGGCTCAACCTTGTCCGCACATGTTGCTAACGACTGTCACGACCATACTCTAACCTATCTCACATCTAAATCTCCTCATGACCCAACTAAGTATGCCACACTTCGAGCCTCTGTCCTCCGAGCTCTCTCGTGCGAGCTCCTGCCAAAGGGACTCTCCGAAGGTCCCTTCTGCTTCGGAGACCATGCAACAGGCTATACGATAGCATATGTCTTTCGTCTTACAGATCCGAAAGCCCGTGGCCGTCGACGTGCATATGCGTTTGTTGCACTTGCTGGTCGGGACGCATACCGTGCCTTCAAAGCTTGTCCCATGCTCTGGGAAGCTTTCGCAACCATGGCCAAAACCATCGAGCGTGCAGCTCAACGCTATCAAGATGAGCAGGAACTAGAGCGGCAACGACAAATGGACGAAGAGTTGGTCAAGGATAATAGGGCCGGCTATACAAATATCTCATCATTCCTTACCCAACGACCGGTTGACCCAGATGGTAACCCAAGAAGAGTCGGACAGACGGTGCCAAGGAGTTTGGCCGAGATAATTGGTGATGAAAACATTTTTGCGATCCTGCATCAGTACTTTGTGGCTGTATTGAGGTGCCTGGGTGATCAGTTCGGCGGACTACCACTTGCTGAGCACGACCAGAAGATGGCATATCAGACGGTGGCGAACGAGCAAGACGGCATCGATGAAAGTAAAATGCCGCATCGAGTGACCAGTGATATGCTTGCTGCTCTTAAGATTGACGATGAGGATGATGAGGGACTCGAACTGCATGAAGGGGAACCACAAGCAGAGAGAGTTGCATCCACAACGCATTCTACGAAGGAGCAGACGAGCAGGAGTATAGCTATGACTCCTGCCGATCTCTTCAAGGAAACCACTACAACCACCACCAGTACCTCCAGTACGCCGAAGCAGATTAAGCGAAATTCGCAATGTGGGGCGGCCTCTTTGCTCGACTCGAAGAGACAGAGACAAGTTGCAGTATGAATGATGCAATTACCAAACGGACACCCAGAAAACGAACTCTGAAGTACCCTTTGAGCGACGGCCAAATAAACGAGCGGACGGCTGCATTGAATTTTGCTACTACTATTGTTGTTGAAGAAGTACACGATCTCTCAGATGGATCAAATATACGATTTGCGTTAACCGATACATGAGCGTTCAAATTAGCATTGAAGTTGAAACTGGAAGAGTTATCGCACATGCACGGTACAGTTGAAATATGATACCCCAGGACCGCAGTACCATTCATTGCGATAGGATAGAGGACACTTAGAATTAGATTTCTGTGAGAGCTTAGTACCTTAGGTAGTAATGTGAACTTGAACTTGAACTTGAACTTGAACTTGAACTTGAACTTGAACTTGAACTGCAATAAAATTGGATTAAATCAGGAAGTCCTTTATATGCAAGACAACCCGTGTAGTAATCATATACATGATCGAACTCTGATTCTGACTCAATTCACCGTAGTTCAGTCTCGATTCTCGCTACCTTGGAGTAGCAAGAGTACTCTACACCCAACCTGAACCGTGGCGTTGTTAGTATACATACCACAGTAATAGATTACAGTAATGGATACCTATTGATGTCAGTAGGTATTACGTATATTTCACCTCCTCCAAGCAATAAACCATGAATACCTCACCCCGTCGATTCAGCTGTACCATTTTCCTCTGGGAGGGCGCCATGTCAAAATTTACATACATACTTTATTGCTCAGAATTGGTCACTGACTACTAAGGCTGTATGTAAGACATGTTAATTCCCAGTGAATGGTGTGGTATTGGAGATATTGGAAGAGCGGATGGTTGATCGTTGATCTCTGTGATTCTACTACATTACGTTGCAGTTCTTGGTTCATGAACCTCATTTATTCATTCATTCGATCAATTGGGTGTTTGTGCTATGTACTGCCATACCTACCGTACCATACCATACCATACCATTTTGCAGGTATGTATGTATGTATGTATGTAGGTATGTGAGTCGTCATACTCGATGGAGCATGGAGTACCTTACCTAAGGTAGCTCATCCTGTACAGCGCCTGTATGTGGAAAATCAATTAAGTGCTTGTCCTGTACTGGTAGTGTAGTACGACGAAATATGCGCCATTCACCTGTACCATGCACCATGCACCATGTACCATGCAATAAAGCTTTTCACGCTTCCCGCTTCATGCTCTCGTAATTCGTAACTCCGTACCCGTATCCGTATCCGTGGAACTGGAATCCGATTTCTGAAGGAGAAGAGAAGACGATCAATTCCAATCATCCATCATCTCTTCGTCGACGTCCATACCCATGCCCATACCTCCCGGTCCAGGTGGAATACCAAATGGCTTGCTTGCAGCGTTCTTGTCACCAGCTTTCTTGTCTTGGTCTCGTGCTTTCTTTGCCTTCTGCAAGAATTCGATGTAATCTTTGTTCACTTCGAGTTGGTGCTCGTAGTCTAGAATGTGTTTCTTTAGGACGACGAGTTCTGCGGTTTTGGCGGCGAATATGCGCTCGATCTCGGCTTCAGATTTCTGGATGGCTTCTGGCGGGAGGAAACGTAAGAATCCGAGGCTGGTTGCTGGTTGGGTTCCGGATGAACGTGGAGGGGAGAGTTGAGCTTGTAGAGCACCGGTTGTGATGAGCATGTTGAGGTAGTTCATGGTTTCGTTCGCGTCGGTTGGTGTGGGTGAGGTGAGACGAGCGACGAGTTCGATTGGTAGTGCAGCATACGTCTTGGAGAGTCGATGAACAGCGAACTTGCGGAATGCAGCTAGAAGCTCACCCATGAGACTCAAGTTGCGATCCTGCGTCCATTCTTCAATGCCTTCGTTGATTTCTGCTTGAATAGTATCCATATTGTTGCTCTTGAATGCATCAACGATACATTCATAAGGCTTGCCAAGAACTCGAATATGCTTGGCTGCATTTGCGGAAACAGATCTCGGAAGCTCGCGGCCTTCGCCGTTTATGAGCAAGCCAATAATCAGCCATTTCTTGTAGGCTTCTACTTGAATTCGAGAGGCGACATTCTGAGAAGTCGGGCAAGTGAGAACTACTTCGAGAAACTCTTCAGCCTTCTGCCAGTTCTTGATGCCAACGAAGCACAATGCAGCAAGGAAATAGTATTCGAGGTAGACGCGGGAGGTGATTTTGCCTGAGAGACCAGTTTGCGGGTTGATGTATGCCACGCTTGATTCGTGTTGAGAGCAGAGATGTTTGCTTAGTCTCTTCTCAAGAGGTTTGGTAGACTCGACGGTAGGGACGTGATAGACGGGTCGGTTGAGCAGGATGGTTGCTTCATTGTAAGCTCGGGCGAGGACGCATAGCTTGACGAAGTAGTAGTGAGATACTGTGAGGGTGGAGGATGTCTGGTCAAGTCGTTGAATGGCGTTCTCGATGAGCTGGATTGCTGGAACAAAGTTATTGGTCTGTTGTCCACCAGCATATACTACTTCAATGATCTTGTGGTATTGCGCTCCAACGTATCGAATTTGTACTGGATCGAATGTGAGAAGGCCTCGAGTAATCTCTGGCCACAAATTTCCTTCTGGCAGAAGATCTTGTGGGAGTGGTCGGGAGGGCTGCGCAGACACGATCGAATCGATCAATGAGCCGAGAAGGAAAAAGAAGGGTATCGTCTGCGCTGTAGGATCGAGCTGCTGAAGGTACTAAGTGATGGTTAATGTCATATCCTTGCCAGTGTTGAAGCAAAAAACTCACCACTCCAAGTGTAGTTGTGTCAGGTAGCTGGGTTTTCTTGAGAGTTGACACCACTTTCACAGCAATGTCTTCGTATTCCTCTTCACTGTTCTCCAGGAGCGCAACATCCAATTTGGCAGCAATTGCCAATATTGGGTCCATGATGGGCTCGGCTACCGCAAGGATTTTAATCTAATTGGACAGTAGCATAATCAGTAAGGGCCAGTAAAGTCTGGTGAGAAGAAACGAAGGTGTGACAAGATTGAGATGAGTGAAGCAGTGCAAGGTGGTGTAAGTGTGGTAGTGACAGGAATTCAGGCACACCTACTTTGCTAAAGGCGACATTAAGACGCTGGCACAGCGAATACATCGCGTCGCGTGCATCCATGCCTGACGATGACGACATGGTTGATAGTGGTGGTAAATGTCAAGTCCGTAGAGGGAAGGTGAGGCGAGGGTGGTGGAAGCTGAAGGTCACATGAAGATGAGGCAGAAGTACAACGAAGCTAACGACAATCTTAACTTGGCACTGAACATGAATTGGCTTTGTTTACTTCATTCTCCAGTCTTGCGAGAACATGCTTTTTAAGAACATCTAATGTGAATTCCCATGAACAGCCTGTCATCCATCCAAGTCTTACACCTCCACTCCATATCTCGATTGTATATCTGCGACAGTATTTCTGGTATAAGACTAACAGGCGCAACCTGGCTCTGACAGTGTCCTGATAACCACCACTCGGAGGCCTTATTCAAGAATAAAAGAAGATAAAGCTACGATGGCTTGCATCTAACTCCTCAATGTCAAACCTTCACTACTGCAGTACTCGGTGGGTTAAGAGTCGTGAATGCAGACTCAGCGTGAAGCTTGTCCGGTCATTCTAGTGAAGAGTTTCAGCAAAGGGCAAAACATTTAGAATTGTAGAACACCAGCCTCACTCCCGCCTTGTTAGTCGGATCGTGCATAATAGCAGCAAGGCTGAGGATCAAACCACATGTTTATTGAAGACAAAGGTCTTTGCGTGGGACGAGTTTAGCCGCTCCCTGTCAACCAAGGCACATGCATTGCCCATCCCTCGTTAGTTCTCCAAAGAACTAAGATATCAATCGCTGGTGGAGACAACGTCGATACAGGTTCGTTGTCTTCGTCACGATGTACAGTTTTGGTCTATGGCTTAATAGATTAATTTACCTGAGCTCAACATGCTATCTCTTTTGTTGCGTTGCTGTACATCAATCAAAGCCATGTGTGCAACTCATTATGAACAATGAAAGTGGTATAACAACCTCACCTTGACTGGTTCTTCCCCGTGCTTGAGGTTGTAGAAGAATGCGGGAATTGTGCAAGCCATGCAAGAGGGACTTAAAGGATGTGCATTATGTCGTGAACAGGACATCGGAAACCTAGGATTAAAGACAGCTTGCTAGTATCCTCGAACATTAGGTAAGATTTTGCCTAACACTGTGTACCGCTTCGAGGTCACAAACGGATTACCTAAGACATTCCTCGGGCACCTCGTGTGGGGTTACAGTCATTGCCGAGGAAATGAGGGTCAAGGTCACACTTATAGCGAAGATCTGGCATACACTGCTTTTGAGAAGGATATGTAGTACTTGAGTAGTCTGTGTATTTTGAGCCTTGTTACTTGACTAAACTCCATATCGAGGCCCGATCAGTCACAGCCAGCAATGGACATTCCAGGATTTGCCATCATCACGGGTGCAGCGTCAGGCATCGGCAGAGAATGTGCTAAGACATTTGCCCGGGATGGGGCAGCGGGAATAGCCCTCCTCGATCTGTCTCATGAATCTTTGCTTGCGGTAAAGGCTGAAATCGAGAATGAGCAGAGTAAACAGGGGGGCAAATGCCGGATTGAAGTCAACGTGCTTGATGTTACTGACGAGACACAAGTCGATAGAGTTATCAATCAGATTGCCCAGACATTTGGTCGGATTGACTATGTCCTCAATGCTGCCGGCATCGCATTCAAGCATCAAGGAGGAGCTGCATTTGCTGAAAGCAAAGATTGGCAGCGGGTGCTAGATGTGAACTTGACTGGGACGTTTTATGTGCTTCGAGCAGCTGCCAAGATCATGTTAAAGCAGGATCCGATCCTATCCAGCATTAATGGACGTCCATTGCAACGTGGCTCGATTGTGAATATCGCATCTATCTTGGGTTTGGTTGGGGTTCCAATGTCGACAGCTTACACCGCCTCGAAGCATGGTGTTATAGGTTTGACCAAAACGGCTTCGGAGGACTATGCAAAGGACGGCTTGCGCATCAACGCTATATGTCCAGGATATATTGCAACACCAATGGCTCTGAACAATGCGTTGGTGTCACAGACCTTGGAGGAACGTGTACAAACCTATTGTCCAATGAAGCGGTTGGGGAAGCCCGAAGAAATCGCTGATGGCGTGGTCTATCTTTCCGGAGGACGGAGTTCATTCGTGACAGGTACCGCGCTCTTCGTTGATGGCGGCTACACCCAACGTTGATCAGAGTGAATGTGATCTACTGTAAGCTGACCTTCACGGTATGCAAGCAGACCTGTAGTTATTATTCATGCTGGAACGAACCATCCACTAAAACCCTTTCGGCTTGATGTTAGTGGCATAACCCACTTACAGCAGAATTTTTGTACAGCACATTTCTTTGCGTGGACTGACACGTTAACAAGCTACATGTACTGCAGTTTTGAGGACCTTGTACATTACAGTACACTGGCAGTACACGTTGATGGAGCCGATCAGAATTTGAAGTCATGTGTGAAAATCTTTGCTTGCGAAGGCAGTCCACGAGTTCGTGTGATTGGGCATCACATCTTCGGCCTCGAGATTACCTGGACTGATCCTCAGCAATCACATATGACAGTGGCGTTGACACGGGTTCCGTGGTAATCCCGTGCGCCACGCTTGTGGTATGATAGTTCCGTTACTTTACTACCACATCAGACCAGCGGACCGTTGAAGATTCTGCAAAAGCGTTTCCAGAAGACTTCTAGCGTTGTCTGATGACTGGAGACATGCAAGGGCAGGAAGTTCCTTCTCGTGATGAGTCGGTTCGGTTAACAGATAGGGGTACTATGGCGACTCCAACGGGCGAGATGCACATGGGAGATATGTTTTCGTTGAATTGCATGTGAATCTTAATTTGCTTTTCCAAGTTTGATCCGATCTGGTGGCGTGGACAGCATGGCAACTTGAAGCATGGCAGTGGATGAGATGTTGAGATTTTCGCAAGAAGGTTACCCGATGCCAAGAGCTTGATTCACGGCTGTCTCAGTGTGTCGGATTGACGTTGCCGCCAAGGATGCCGCGTCTTAAGTGTGTTTGACCGCCAGCCACCGGCAATACTATTTCAATTATTGCACAACTCCGCGTTAAGACTCGGTGGTCGTTAAGCCGCAGGCAACCGAGATCTGAACCTCAGAGCCTCGAGAGCCGCGAGTCACCACGCCTTCACTTTCACCGAGTGGATATCATGGTACTGCCTGGTACCATCATTCACGGACTCGGGCCATCCCATATTCAACAACCGCGCATGTCTCTCCTTGGCACCGAAATGCATTGTTACCTGTTGCTTACAGGAACAACAAACAAGATCCGTAAGCCCAAGGCACAATTGCTGCGAGCACATCACAAGGCAGGAATATGCGTGGTTCTATTCATAAGCATCAATGTCACAAGACGATGCAACTTGTGGTAGAACATACCGCATTAGGAATTGGTGCCGCAAGCCTGAAAGCAGCAGCAGCAGCAGCAGGTTATGTCGTATCCGCGTTCAAGCAGATTATTACGGGCTTACGGCATCAGGCAGGCCGAGCAAGGCCGACAAAGTTAAATCCGAGTTGACAACTGCGCCCTGTGTCGGCCACGACACGCCAATGTTCAGTATGATTGGTTGATATACTCCCTGTGGTTTCATGGTGTTTGAGTTGCTAAGCAGGTGTCAAAGTAATCATCCGCCTATCGCCCTTCAAGGCCGGATTGGTTACACACCAAGTCAATGTCGTGATTGAAGCATTACTGTACTATGCATCCTTTCACCCCGAACGCCGTGATACTTATTCACAACATGAATCCACAACTCACAGAAAAACTTTTTTCGCATTGTAGTTCAACAAGAAAGATTGCTCGCAGACGAACGACCACATCTCATACCGAAGGATATCCGAAAGACCACTTTCATACTTGTATCCAAAGTACATACTGGAACACGAGTCACCGCCAGTCCACATAAGCCAGGGTGATTTAAGCACTTGAAAAGATCTGCTTGCATAACTTACGGTTGCAAAACTGCAGCAAGTTGGAGCCACTTTTCAAACTAAGGATTTTCAGCCGCCCACACCGCTAGCGGTGAAGCCTAAGAGTCACAATTCAACATACATAGTTGTCAGATACCCATTTCGACACTTTCTTCATCTTCACAGACTATACACATTCACACCATGCCTACCATATCGAGGCTTCCACCAAAAGAAATTCCTCTGACACGGGAGTTGTCTATCGAAGCAACGTATTCACTAGTCAGCGTCGCAAGAAGAAAATCATCAGCTGGCTCGAGGACTGATCTTAGACAAAAGCTCGGTCATGCTATTGTATTAGAGGCGGCAAAAAATGCCATTCGCAACTCACCACCACCATCTCCTCAACCCGTATACTCTCAACCAAAGCAACAACATATTCAGTGGGCGAGCCTAGATACACTAAAACGAGAACCAAGACCAAAGGTCGATGAATATGGTTTCGCCTACGATGATGACGATGACGACGACGATACTGGTCTATCACTTTGCAGAACAGCCTCACGAAGTCCTTGAAGCACAGCATTCTTATCAATTCTTATTAATACTCAACAACATCTACACTCATCGACGGACCATTCGACAATGATACCCAACACTGGGTCAGTCAGAAGGAAATCCTCCTTACAGAGCACGGTGCAGCGGCACTCGGGATAAACGGCACGGGAATCAATGACAGAGTTCACACTGTGGCAACCCGCGTTTAGCGAAGAATGCAAGCGATCTACGATCACCAATGAGAGGATCTTACGTTCTCAGACATCGACCAATAGCTAAGCGCGGAGTGGAATTGCGGCATTCGCGCCGAACGAATGTCCTGTCATTGATCTGCAGCGTATGTGAGCCTCGGGCTTGGCTCGAACAGGACTAGTACGCAGATCACCACGTCACGACTGGTTGAGTCGTGATCCGTGTACTTTAGATTGATCAGCAATCTACAGTACAATGGAGGAAGGACGCATCTCATATGCATACCTCATACCTCATACCTCATACCTCACCGGCATTGATTTCCAAGCATATGACGACGTTACGAAGAGATACCCCTGATTACATTTTGAAGTATTATGCTATTAGAGCAGCAGTAGTGGATTGATTGACCGTGGCTTCTGAACCTCGGCATTCTCACACACAAATGAAGATTGATTTAACAAGCATTTACTTCCATATTCCCCCGACCGCCGTGTCATTGTGTACTCTGCATGCTGTAGTCCATGTTAACCAATCGTAAATACATACCGTGCAGCAGTGGTTACAGTATTTCCGCGCGACCGCCCGTATGCAAATAATCGGATAAACGGGCGCACTAGGATATATCGGCATCCCTCTGCAGCATAAAACAGCCAATGCTCTTCCACATTTCGCCAACACGACCACACTGACACCCCACTATCGCGTTTCTTGTCCTCAAAACACAGACATACACTTGCATATCTGCCAAGACCTCCACGCTTGTAGTACAGTACTTTAGTCAGGAGGTACAGTACAACACAGCAAGCACATGCTGACACTGGACAGAAACAAGTCAAGATCACAAGCAGCGGACACATGGACTTCGTGCCGCTGGCGGACATATCCAGTTCTGTGTGACATCGACTCTCCTCCTAACGCGTTGAAGCACTAGGCTAATTCACCGCGCCATTGACCATGGAGCTATCGTCTTTTTGTAACGGGGACATACAGCGTGACCCGATTATCCTACAACCAGAAGTGCAGGAGCATTCCCATTGCACAGACAGGACGAACGAACTGTAATCTTGTTCAGTTTCAGACCCGGAATAAGTGTTAGATGTAGTCAAACTTTCGTGGAAGAGATGTGTTTTGTTAGCACCGAGACCGAAGCCAATATGCTGGTGTGTAGATAACCCTTCCAGGAACAAGGCACTGACCAACTATGAAAATCAGAAAATTCTCTACATTCCACTATAAACCTCATGACTGCTGTCTTATGGTTTACGGGCTTCTCACACAAATAGCAGCTGGTAAATTAATCATCTGAACGCAGCTGGATCCATGTACTAGAACCATGACGTGGTGTCAGTGTTCAACATGCTGATGTAGCAGTGTTTATCAATATTGCAAGACATACTACAGTACGGTTGCGCATCCAACATGTCCCAGTTTCGACCAATTTGGACCAATCGCTTAGGAAAGCAAGACATACACAAGTCTCCGATCTTCGGCAAGGTCTTGTTTTGTTTGCCCTTCAACCATCAACGAGCGCTTACTTCGACCTTACAGGGTTTTACGATCGAGCTGCCTTAGATTAATCCTGACCTGATCCGGGACCGGATCAAGCTACCCTAGGTCGATGCCGACCCGACTCGTTCGCGGGGGAGCCTAATCGAAGATGCACGCTAATGAATCTAGACCACACAATGCCCCGGCCACTCTACGCCGATACAGTATCCCGATACATAAAAATCCTACCGGACACACAACCGTACAATATATGCAAAGGATGTATGTATAAATAACGTCAAGCAGGAACTTATCACAATATTCCCTTGATATGCAAAAGGCTCTCCTAATATGGCAACCAACGCCCAAATAGCCATCATCGGAGCTGGGGTCGGCGGTCTAGTTACAGCCCTCAACCTCCACGCCTATGGCTTCGAGAATGTCAAGATCTTCGAAGCAGCGAGCCACATGGTACCACTCGGTGTTGGTATCAATGTCCAACCACACGCCATTTTGATCCTTCGTGACTTGGGACTGCTCCCAGCACTTGAAGGCACTGGCATCGAGACACAGGAGCTAAACTTCTATGATCGCTTTGGAAACCCCATCATCAGCGAGCCGCGTGGGAAGCTCGCGGGGTACAAGGTGCCGCAATTTAGCATCCATCGTGGAAACTTCCAGATGCTATTGCTAGACACTGTCAAGGAGCGGCTAGGGGAGGATTGTGTACATTTGAACCATACCCTGGACAGTTTTGAGGACCTCGAAAATACGGAAGGCAAGGCCAAGCTTCGGTTTGTGCAACGAAAAGATCGTTCTCCGGCCGACACGCCCGAGTTTGACGCGGATGTGGTTGTCGCGGCGGATGGGATTAACTCTACCGCCCGTCGTATTCTGTATCCCAATGAAGGACCACCACATTTCTCCGGCCGCATGTTATGGCGTGGATGTTTAGAGCGCGAGCCATATCTTACTGGCGGGACTATGATCTGGTCAGGTCACGCCAACCAAAAATTTATTGCATATCCGATTTCCAGGCAGTCTCAGCTATCAACACCACCAAAGTCACTGGTCAACTGGATTGCGGAATTGAGGATAAGAGACGAGAACGACCCTGATACTACACCCCCGGAGAAAACGGATTGGACTTTCTCGGTTCCCAAAGAACGGTTTGCAGGTGCGTTCAAAGATTGGACATTTGGTTTTCTAGATGTGCCAGAATTGATCGAGAAGACACCCAAGGTGTGGGAGTACCCAATGTGTGATAGAGATCCTATAGACAGATGGAGTTTTGGACGATTGACATTGTTAGGTAAGAATTCCCCAATTTACTTACACACGCTATGCCTTTACAATTCAAATATATTAACCTCCATTCAGGCGATGCAGCTCACCCCATGTACCCTATAGGCAGCAACGGTGCCTCCCAAGCAATCATCGACACTGCCTGTCTAACAAGATGTCTCCTAACCTGCAAGAGTACATCCGATATTCCAGCAGCTCTAAAGGCATACCAGGACGACCGTCTACCAACAACAGCCAAGATTGTAATGGCAAATCGTGGAAATGGACCGGATCAAGTCTTGCAGGTAGCATATGAGAGAGCTCCAGACGGCTTCAAGCACATCAATGACATTATACCCCAGCAGGAATTGGAGGATATAGGATCGGCTTATAAAACTGTGGCTGGCTTTCAGATGGATAGTGTGAACGTAATGGCAGAAAAGTCGGTAGGAACGGCGGAGAAGCTAGGATTGAAGTCGCCAAAGGCGTGGACGGTGGATGGGCTGAACGGTTCGTGAGTAGTTAGATGGTGAAGAATGGAACGCGAAGCCTTGATGCCAAGTTCAAAATGAATTCTCGAATCGCTTCGTACATCCACGGATCTATGGCGTCCACCCTGAGCCTACTCTAACCTCTACCGTGGTACTGACATTATATTAATGCTCACTCATTAATTCATCTTCTACACGGGAAATAGCGACAGATAGTTCACCAGCCACAAATACGTCTGCATCACGAGATCAAACAGCAGACAAATTGTTGATGATAAGACAGGATTGATGCCTCCTTTGAAATGACTTCTTAAAATAAAAGTAGAAACCAAAATTATGGACTGATATCGGCCTTGCTGCTTCCGGCAAATTGCTTGGATAGACACGTGACTAATATCATTTCTTCCCAGCTCACATCCATCACTACCTTGTTGAAAGTTACACAGCCATATTCCATACAAGCGCACACTCGACAGTCTCATTCCTCCTCCCGATAGATGAGCGACATTCGGTAGTACAGTCACAACACCCACAATTCGCGTACGTTGCCTTGTACCTTACCAAACTCAAGCATCAAAAAGGGGCTCTTCGACAACCCTCCACAACCATGGCCACCCGATTGATGCGTTTAGCCTACCTAATCGGCACCCTCGCAATCCTCTGGCCAGCATGGCAATGGCTAGAAAACTACAAGGTCAGCACACTCACCCACCCACTCGATCAACCACTCCATCCACAACCCACCCTCCCCTCCAAATCTCACCTCACCTACCCCCTCACTAACAAACCCCCAGTCAAACTTCTACATCTTCAACCCCACAACAATGCAGTCCCTCGTAACCGAAGCCCTAACCCTCCACCCAAACTCCACAACCCTAACAATAAACCACATAATCTCCACCCTACAACAAACCCACGGGACCAAGCACATAAACTCAACCCCCTTTCCCCCCTCCCACCCCTCAGACCCAATAACCACCGGCATAAGCCCCTACCCAGAAAAGTGGCTCTTCAACAACGCCGGCGGCGCCATGGGATCAATGTACCTCATCCACGCCTCTGTTACCGAATACCTAATCCTCTTCGGCACACCCTTGGGCACAGAAGGCCATACAGGCCGCCACACAGCAGACGACTACTTCCACATCCTGGAAGGCGAACAATGGGCCGCTCCCGCGCATTCCCTCGTTATGGAACGCTACCCGAAGGGATCAGTGCATCATCTGAGGAGAGGTGATGTGAAGCAGTATAAGATGCATCGGGGTTGTTGGGCGCTGGAGTTGGCGCAGGGGTGGATTCCGGGGATGTTGCCGTTTGGGTTTGCGGATGCGATTAGTAGTACGCTTGATTTTGCGACGGTGGGGCGCACGGTGTGGATTACGGGGGGGGATATGGGAAGGAATCTGTGGTGGGGGAAGATTTGATCCGGATCTCTTCTTCTCTCACACCCTCTCTTCTTCTGTCGAGAGAGAGGAGAATAGGCACTGTTGCGTTGTATACTACTGTATTCAGTAAGGGTTGTTGATTGAGGGAGATGCCCGTAATTACTTCACCATTGGCTTCAAGTCTCTGGTGCAGCAAAATGTGTTTTACCAAGCTATGTATACCCTGCTTCTTGCTTCTCCGCGTTTCTGCTTCTTCGTTCGCTAATCAATTAACATATCATTCTTTTTATCACGGCACTTCCAAGACACAAATTCGCAACCACTCGAACCTCCACGCACGTGACTTCAGTATGTCGTTCAGCAGATTTTGCATACAACCTGATGCTATGGGCACTGAATGGGATGAGACATGGCAAACTCAAGGCTGAAATACCCGGGTATCATTAATTCGTGACTGCATAGTTTTTTAACTGGTCAACTATTTCGTACTGCAAGAATAGTACAGCTCTTCAGCTCCTGCTCGAAGAACATGAATCTGCACTTCAACCAAGTACCATCCAAACTCTTTTCCTATTCATCAAGAATCTGAACTTTACCGAGTAGACTAGTCTAGCCCAGAAGCCCTTCTAGGTTGTCTTGTTAAGACCTTCTTGCTGACTGATCACAGACACCCTACGTTCTTTGATAGCGTTCTCACGCTTCAAGAACTCGGCTTGTTCGATCCTACTCTTTTTCAAATCCACAAAGAACGCCAGTAGGGCTAAGCTCAAGGCTGTTAAGCCAAAGAGGAAATAGAAGGGTAAGCTGTTGTTGCCTGTAGGACTGGCGTCGATGATAGCAGAACTGACGATAGGACCAATAAAGGCGCTAGTCTTGCCCATGATGCTAAACAGTGAGAAGAAAAGGAACTCCTTTCCTCGAGGAGTGACCTCACTTATCATGATTTGAGAATAGCTATACCATGGGCAGACGAACAAACCATAATAAATCTGGTACAGCCAGAATTCCCATGCATTGTGAAACCCGAAACGTTGAGTCCAGATACCGATCATACCCCAAGCATCCAAGACAAGGATACCTACCATGACCGCGTCAAACATGACTTTCGTTGACAGTTTGAAACGTTTTTGAATGGTCCAAAAGCCGAAGATACCAATAAGCTGGGTGGTGATACCGACAATGAAGAGGTACGTTAGAGTGAGGGTATTATAAGCCACAACACTGTTTTGAAGCGTTGCGATCACGGTAACAGTTGTGTTGAGAGAGTCACCTAGAAGACTGTACTGGTTAGTATCTCATGTATGAGCTAGAGCAGGATCCACATGTACTCACAAATAACCAATCAAGTATAGAAGTGTCTGTTTGAGCTCCCAAATCTGTACGACAGCTCGCCAGAGTGTCCATGGAAGCACTGTGACAATGTTAAGGCCTGCGGGTATTGATTGACCAGGTCGATGCTTCTCAAGAACGAACCACGGTATAGCAAGTAAAACCCACCAACCCGTGCAGTAGGCAATAAGCACACTCAATCCCCAGTCATTGTTAGCTGTTGAAGCATTAACATCAAGAGCCCAGAGAACGCCGACCAAGGTAGCCAGAATTACGATCTCGCCGGCAGACTGGGCAATAAAGGCGACATTGGAAATCCTGTTTCTTTCCATCATATCGTTAAAGTCATATTCCTCGCGATCAATCTGACCGTTTTCATACTCTTCCGCTTTTAGACGCATCTGAGGTGTGTTTCGTGCTAAACCTGGGAAGGCTGCAGTCCAGAATGTAATACACATCTGATAGGCGATCAAACCAATCATGTAGAGGCCAACACCAACTTGCCACTTGTCGGCTGTATGTACACCCAGCCATCCAAAACCCAGACCAAATGCGACAATTGTCCAGAAGATCAGGATATATGGTCGCCATCTACCGTAATCTGCCAAACTGCCGAGCAACAAGAACAGTACGACTTGAATGGCGAAGCTGATACCATTACACAACAACACAATTGAACTGATTGTACGCTCTCTTCCAAAGAATAACAAAATACCACTGTCACCACCCGCTTCGTAGAGAAAGTCTTGAAAGGATGTGGGAGCGAAGTTGAATAGCGTCAGACCGTTGTTGCCGATGTAGTAACTGTAATATGCCCAGATTTCCCATTTCGTAGTTTGATATTTAGGATCGAATTGATCTGGCGCTACTGGTCGTTCCTCGCCAGTGCCATTGTTGCCAGATGGGCCGTACAAATCAGCCTCTCCATGGATCTGCTTCGAGTCTTCGGCTTCGACCGAATCGGCCGCAGCCACAATTCCAGCATTGGGAACGGACATTATTATGAAACGTAATATAGGCCAGTATACTGTGTCATGGAGGATTAGGATAAGGAAGGGTAATTGCAAAGCGCAACGGATGCTGGAAAGTGGTCCGCATCATTTTCAGCTCGCCCGACAGGTCGCCCTTGACCGAGTTTGCATGGAGTTGGCGTATATCACGAACCTCGTAAAGGTCGCTTTGACCTAACGTCGTTACTGCATGTTAGTACGACACTAATTGTGGTTGTTGAGGGAGTGCAATTGGTGACGATGGGGGAGAAGCTTTGCAGGCACGAGCACGACACCAAATGATAAGCTTTGGCGGAGCTCTGACTGGTTAAGCCAGAAGCTAATGGCTAATGCGGGGCCCGCCTACGTCGATCGTTTCCCAGCACTCACTTTAGGTTTAGGTAACTTTCTCGGCTAGCAGAGTCTTCCATCACCTCTCGCTTGACCTTCTCGTTACATATCCCATGCCTGCATTACATACAATACTTCGAAGAACCTTGATACTATAGGTATTAACATCACTTCTTTGATGTGGCAGCACCTTTGCCCTTTCGTTGCTTTCCTTTCTCGCTGCTATCACTCCACAATGCCATCAAATTGCTCGCTGGTCCAGACATGCCTCCTTGTGCCTGAAAGCTCTGAAGCAGATTCTTGGCCAGTTGCTCGTCAATGTCGTTCAATTCCTCCTCCCCGTCGTCCGAACTGTCCTCTCCCTCGACAAAACCAGTCTTTGGACTTGTAATGGTTCGCTTCGATGAGCTTCCTGATGCCTTCGTTGATTCCAGGTCGAGTGCTCCACTCGCTCTTAATTCATCGCCCATGCGCTTCATGATATCTTGAATATGCTCGTCATCATACACATCGTCATCCTCGTCCTCATCCGACTCAGAAACCTCAACTCGCTTTTTAGTCTTGATATTCGCTGCCTGTGATCGAGTTGACACTTCAGAAGGTGCTGACTTGGGATCGGCATCAATCTTTCCACTCATAAGCTCCTTCATTGCTTCAGGTGGCATACCCATCATCTCCTGCATAATTTTAGTAAACTCATCCTCGCCGAAGCTAGCCTCCTTATCTTCTTCCAGATCGTCACTATCGATATCTTCTAGATCATCGGTATCAGAACCACCCTCGTTGAACATGTCATCGTCGCCCATTTTATCATCCTTAAGAAAGTCCTCAAACTGCTTCACGATTCTCTGTAGATTTTCTTGTGCGGCCTTATCACCAAATTCGGCTTTCTTGCCAGTTTTGGGATCTTTCTGGCCAGTACGGTCAAGCTCAGCTTGAAGGTCATCAAAGTTTATATCCAGCCATTTTTCGTCGTCGGTGCGCATTTCCAGTCCTGCAAGCTCAGAATCAGAAGGTAACGTTGCGTCGCCAGATTCCAGGTCGGAAAGGAGTAATTGCATTTCGCGGACGGCAGGACGATCTTGGTAGTGAGAGTCGGAGAGAAGCATCTCAAAGCCGCAGGCCAATTTCATGCCCGTCTGTGCTTGATCAAACGCTTTGGTCTCTGTTTGGGATGGCATGGTGCTTTTCCAGGCTTCAGGGATTTCGAAATCTTGAGACTTCAGTTGAGCATACGCTACACGAGGAAATCTAACACTTAAGGTGACCAGATCAGTTGGTGGAAAGGTGAGGCCTGAAGTATCTTTCGATTGAAGTGGTTTAAGCGAGATCGGATCACGGAGATAGAATGCTTCGATTGCCGGCGAGACGTAGGCTGGCTTGTGAAGGACGAGGTATGCGATACGTCGTGGAAAACGCACCATGGCATGGTGCATATTGTCCTTGATCTGGCCCGGATAGTTGCGCAGTCTGTAGAAAGCTTCTTCCTCCATCGTGGCGGAATGCATGATTCGTTTGGGTTCTGATAGGATGATTTGATGTGCTTGTTCGAGACCCAGCTTCTCGTCTGTACGTTTAGATGACTTAGCATGGCTGGTTGGCTTGATGACCTTGAGCTGACCACTGTTGATCCAGACTCTGTTCTCAGCAACTTCCGGCTCAAGCCATTCAGGCAGGGTGCCTGATGCCTCGATTAGCAAGAACTCTCCATCCGAGTCTGTCACTTTAGTCCATAAACTTGGGAATTTCTTGGTTAGTTCACGCAATAGCCAAACAACGACCCATTCATCTTCAATTGAATCGCCGTACTCAGTCCTCCCGCGAAGTAAGTTCAGACCTAACACGGTATTAGATTGATCTTCGATGTCCTGTCTAATAGGCATACAGACCTCACCGTTTTCCTTGCAAAGTTCGAGACCGAAGGATTGGCGCTGCCAAATGTAGTCCTTCAGCCATTGTTTTTGGACTTCATTAGCATACTTCTGAACATCTCGCAGAGCAAGTCGAGTCTCTGATGGATTGTTCTGATCGAGTGTAGAAGCGATGATGTACAACGAATATTCTATGCAGTCGTCTGGCAGGGTTGGCTTCGGGATTGGATGGAAGGTTGATTTGAGCCATGCAATATCCTCTTCTTTCGAATTCATGTTGCCAGCAAGCACCGCGATACAATCAAGCGTACCGACAGAACTGCACCTATGAAGCCTTTTGCACTTTCGAAGTCTTGCCACTTGAGGAACATCAGGTTTACGAGATTTTGCATTGATGAAGTCCTGCCTGGGAGTTGTGGCAGCCAAAACTAAGCACTAGTCCCAGCGAGCACTAGTGTATAGGTCAACCACTGGCGGCCGCCAAACACGTCGTTTGTTTACATACAACTGCTTCCACCAATCAACACATTTCATACCGTCGACCATAATAATCTCGCTGCATACACCTCGTCTTTGCATTTTACTATTGTTTTGGTGTACGGATTCAATTGCTTCAATGCCAGCGCTTCATTACAGAAGGCTTCAAAATCATTAGCCAACATGAATATCGGCACGCCAGCAGCGAGTAACGTCACGCTTGACTCAGATGACTTTGACATCAATCAGCTCGCCGTCGAACCATCCTTCATCGCACCACCAGACAAGGGTCTCTTGAACAGGAGCGCCAGAAACAATGGTTTGCTCCAAACACCAGGTGCGGGACGTGGTCCCCTACAACAACTCATCAATGGCAATCAAATCCGTCCATCAAAATCCGAGTTCACACCATTGCTGAAGAGTGCTGCGAGGAACAACATCTCGAAACGCCTATCCTCGGGACGTCGACGGTCGGGTCTGACATCGGTAGACGAGACAAACCTTGGCAGCGAGCACTCTAACAGCTTGATCGATCGCAATGATTACACACCAATGCCGCAGAATCTCAGCAGCAGTGCTGCCAGCACTCCTTTGGCTCAGTTGCCCAATCGAGATGGTGCAGTTCTTGACAACGGAAATATGATGACTTTACGCGAACAAGAAAACATTATTGACAAAATCGAGAAGGAGAACTTTGGATTGAAAATGAAAATACACTTCTTGGAGGAGAACTTGTCCAAACGCGGTAGTGAATTCAATCAAACGGCTCTCAAAGAAAACGCCACTCTGAAGGTCGATCGTGTGACCTTGCAAAAAGAACTACATAAGTTCAAGAAGACAATCGCGCAGGCTGAACGTGACGCTGACCAGTATCGCAAGCAATTGGACGAATACAGAGAACGTGTTCGAAGGAAGCAGGTCACAGAGAGTGTGCGGGTGGAAATGACCAGCATGAAGACAGAGCTGGAACAGAAATACCAGGAGATTAAAACGCTGCAGACCAAATATGACACCATTCGCCAGGGAAAGAATTCTGAAACTGAGAAGCTGCGCGATGAAATTGCCGATTTACAAGCTGACCTACGGGAACGAGACCGTCAGCTTGATGAACGTGAAGAGGAGATTGATACGCTCAAGTCTACTGCTAAACGAGGTTCAAACGCTGCGGCTGAATTTGAAGAGGATCTCGAGTCCGCGAAGCAGGAAATTGAAGACCTCAGAGCTCAATTGGAGAAAGCCCAAAGCGCTGCAAAAGAGGCCAAGGACGAACGAGAAGCTGCCGAAGATGACAAGCGACAAGCAGAACAAGACCTGGATGAACTGCGGGATGAAATGGCCAACAAATCTTTCTCCACCAAAGGCTTGAGTAGACAACTGGAAGAGAAGGCTGCGAAATTCGAAGACGATTACCATGAGCTGCAAGAGCGCTTCCAGCAGTTACAAAAATCACTCGAAGGAAAATCGGAAAGCGAGCGCAAACTGCAAGAGCAACTGCGTGAAGTACAGAAGGAAGGCTCGTCTGATCTTCGTCACTTGCAACAAGATCTCCAAGCTTCACAACAGCAATGTGAGACCTTTGAGCGAAAATACAACAATATGGCGAAACAAGTCGAGTCTGTCACAAGAGAATTGACCATCAAGACTGAGGAGAAAGACTTGTTACAAACCCGGCACGATGCACTCACTACAGAATCAATGCAACTACAGAGTGACGTCACAAGAGCACGGAACTCAATAGCCTCTCTCGAGACTAACGTGGAGCAGGAGAAGCAACGATCCGCTCAGAACGACAACAATCTTCGGCTGCAGCATAGAAATGAGCTCGATCATCTGACTGAACAAGTCGATGCTTTGCACCGTGAAGCCAGCACCAGGGACGAGCAGCATGCCATCGAGATCGAACAGTGGCACACTGAAAGACGAAATTTGGAAAGCGCGAAGGATAAAGCTGAAGAAAAGGCAAATGGACTGCAACGAACTGTCGACAAGTTAAACGATGCCCAAGGAACGTTGTCCGGCCGTGAAATGAGGCTCCAAGAAGCACTCGAGAGTGAAAAACAGAGACACCAGCAGGAAGAGAATGTTCTCACACGTCAGATCAACGAGTTGAACCAAGACTTGGTGGCAAAGCGAGCTGCTGCTGAGGATAACCGACAAGAACTGAACAATGCTCGAGAAGAGCTGCGGATTTCAGTTAGGGAGCAGGCCCTGCTGAAAGAGAAGGTCGCAGAATTGGAAGATGAGATTGAAGTTCTGCAAGCGGATATTGAGCAAGAGCACGATTTGGTACAACAACTGCAGCAAAGATCGTCACAGGCCTCAGATTCTCAGTTGGCTAAGACGAAGAAAGAGAAGTCTGAGCTGCAGGAGTCATTGTCCAGCCTCCGACTTGAGCTTGAGAGTGCCAAACGAGCCACGCAAGAAGTAGAAGCACAACGAGACGAAATCGAAGCGAGGCTTGAGAAGGGTCAACGACCACAGGATGACACTTTCGATATGCAACAGGAGAAGCGTGAACTCAAACGAGAGCGACAGAGATTGGAAAAAGATCTCGAGAAATTGCGCCTCGAACGTGATGGTCTGGCACAGACCAACAAAGAACTAGAGGAAGAGCTCGACGCTGAGATCGAGCGAGCAACTTCAGAGGAGCATAAACTACAGTCTGAGATTGACAACCTTCGTGGCAAACAGCTCACATCCTTCGACACTAAAGACAAAGAGCTCACCTCATCCAAAAATAAGATCGCTCGACTGGAGTCACGAATTCGTGACCTGGAAGATCAGCTCGAAGCTCACTCAAGAAGAATTTTCTCTCCTGGTGTGGATATCTCTGGTCTGCAACATGATCTTACAGAAGCTCGAAAAAATGAAACTGCAGCCACCAAGCGGGAGACCGACCTCAAATCTACTAATCGAGACCTCAAGATGAAACTCAACGATCTTGAACGACAGCTTCACGAGGCACGTCTATCAGAGCTGAAGGCTAGATCTCCTGTCTCTTCTGTGTCTTCAAATGGTGTACGAGAGGTCAATCAACTTCGACAGGAGGTCTTTGATGCCCGAGCGCAACTCAAACAAATTCAGGATGAGAACCAGCGCTTGAAGAAGTCTGCTAGCAGAGCCTCTCAAGACAACACTCATCAGGTGGTTATGCAAGCCCAACTTGACTCAAAGGCCGATGAGATCGATGATCTTGCAGCTAAACTTGAAGGTCAAAATAAGCTTGTTGAGACCCTACGCGCAGACCTATCCCGTATTCGTACCGAACGTGACGAGGCGCGCCAGGCTACCAGAACAAAAATGCAAAGAGAGGACAACCTCACTCTACGAAGTGAGCTGCAACGACTACGTGCGGAGCGTGATGATGCCCGCAATATGTCGGTTCAAATTGCAGGTCGTAGCAAAGACGCTTTGACAATGAAGTCCGAGCTTTTACGCCTTAGAGAGGAGCGAAATACTATCAACAAGCGAGCTGAAAACATTGAGCAAGAACTAGGTGTTGTTCAAGCACGGTACGAGACTATGCTTGAGAAGCTCACCTCAAATGCTCCTCGAAACGCGAATACCCAAGAAAAGGAGATTCGAGGCTTGATGAAAGAAGTGCTCTGGTTGAAAGCGAAATGCCGACGTGAGGAGCGGTTAAGGCGGGATCTGGCTTGGAGCAAGACCTACCTCGAGAATGGTGAGGCAATGCGTGTACAGTGGTATGTATTCACAAGCTCTTGGTTGTTGAATTGTGCTAATCTTCGTATAGCAACCAAGTTGACCTTCGTATACTTCGAGATATGGGCATTGACATGAATCGACAGAAATATGAGAAGAAGCTCACTCCAGCTCAAAAGTTCAGAGCAGGTGTTTACTGTGTGATTGCTGCCATTCGTATGAGCAACCTTGAAGAACAATGGCGTGATGCAAAGATGATCGGTGACGAATTACGACAAACAAGGAAAAGGCAGAAAAAACAGAATAACGGCCAGACCGTGAAGGAAGTATAACACTCAGGATCTGTGTAGGCAAGGGCCAGCAATGTTTGTTAGTGTTATGGTCGTTTTGGTGGCTAAAGGGAGTTCAGGATTAATATGAGCCAACATTCGAAACTGTCACGACTTATGATATGGATTACACCATTCTGTTATTTTAGTTGTTCTGGTGTTTAGCCAGAACTGACATCTCTACAGTAGAGACTAGCTGAACCAATGCTTTCGGTTCTTTGTCCTGTTCAACCTCATTTACCCATTGTGGTTCCCATCATTAGCCAGCAGGTGTTCATAAATAGAACAACGAGCTTTGTCTGCACGGCGTTTTGTCCTTGGTTTGTTCATGAAAATAGCCCCTTCACCTTACGTGTTTTGCATAACACTCTCCTTTTTCGTGATTTTTTCTTGTTGTATTGACCATATCACCGGAAAGCTAGACAATCTAGCATCATCATTGGACGTGACAGAAAACCGACTGAAACAACTCTTTCAAAGTCTACCTAACTAGAAGGACTTTGCTTGCTTGCTTGCTTGCTTGCTTTCATCGTGCAGCATCGTTCCGTTTTGACTGTTCATACCAATTGAATTGACCAAACCAAACCAAACGAAAACACCAAAGTACATCGATCTCAAGAAACCAACTCAGGAAACCTAACCAAAGCAAATCCGACTCGAATCAAGAAACCAAACCAAATATGCCGCGTCTCCCTCCCATGCAGAAACAACAACCAAACCCCCCACCGCCACCGCCATCGTACCTCTCGCTTCAACCTCCGAATCCAGAAACCACTGACACCATTCCCTCTGCATCCACCCCAACTCAAGATCAACATCACGATCAACTACCATATCCAAGCCCTCATCACCGTCCCCGCTCGTCATGGTACTCACAACCGTCTGCTACTTACTATAGCTCTGGAATTGGGAATCCATGGGATAGCGGGGACGCGCCGCCGGTGCCGAGAATTGGCGGTGAGTACTATTATGGTGATGGTGATGGTGAGCGTGAACAGGAAGGGAGAAGGGAGGATGGGTACGAGCGTACGGCTGTGTCGGAGTATATCCTTGATCGGGGTGGGTCTTGGATTCATGGACGGAGACAGTCGGAGGAGAGGTCGGATTCGATGTCTCCTTTGGGGTCGGAAGAACAGTTTGACTTCACGCGCGATGCGGATGCTGATGAGGAGGCAGATCTGGACACAGGAGCTAACGGCAGCTGTGGTGGTGGTGTGACGGGTAAGGTTCGGGGCTGGTTTGGTAAGACCAAAGACACAAAAGATGGTGCGGTGGTATCAACGCAAAAACCGATGCGGGCTCGAAGTGTAGCGTCTGCACACACGAACCTTAGTATCTCACCAGCAACCAATACGACTGCTACCCTAGTGCACAGCCCAGATTCATCAGACACACGAAACGCATTGCTAAGAGGCTTAAGCCAGCGCTACACCCCCAAAACCACCTCCACCTTCCCTTCCCCTTTAACCAAACCACACCCTCACCTCCATACTCACCGCTCTCCCCTCCGCCCCTCCCTCTGGTACCCCTCCCCACCCCGCCTACACACACACACCTACAACCCCCCACCTCCCCGTCCAGGCTCTAAACCAATGCCCAATCCAACACGTGACGCAACGAGTCACTGTGACCAAGGGAAATTCCTTGGTATCGGAACGATGAGGGCTGTCACTCCGGCTGGAGTCGATCTGTTGGAGGGTTGGATGGTGAATGCGGTTGAGAAGGGGGATGTGGAAAAGGGGGTTGGGCGGGTTAGGAGGTGGTTGAGGGGGGAGGGAAGAGGGACCGTTGAGTGGGTTGGGGGGTGGTTGAGGGGGAGATGGGGCGTTGAGCTGTGATCGTGAGGGATTGTGTTGAAATGTATTGTTGGGAGCGATGGCGGGGGAACAGGGTAGTGAGGGGATGAGGTGCTGTGGGAAGGAGTTAATGGGTAGTGATTGGGAAGGTTGAGAGATGGGGGTGTTGATAGGAACTGGAAATGGTGGTAATACGTGTGTTGTAAATGTACATTATTGGATTCATGTGTTTTACTGCCATTTTCGTGCTCGTTCGTGTCGTTCGTTCATCATTGTCTCGTCAATTGGAGCGCTTCAGGTCATAGAAACTGTGCTTTAGTATTCCTCTCAATAGACCCGTCTTGGTCTGTGGATGCCGAATCAGAGCCATGTACCTGTTTCTTGTTACTCCGTAAAGCGTCTTTGAAGTTGCCAATTTTTGACTCCCAATTCTCTTCATTGACAAGCCATCGGGTAAAGTCTTCTACTTCATCGGCGATGGCCTTGAGTCCGTCGTTATCGTAAAGCGGACTCTTGATCTGCATATACACAGTTTCATCCTTTTCACCCGCCACATCCACATTGATAACTAGCCTTAGACTTGGTCGAATGGCACCGGAAACAGGTTCGTAGTTTTCGTACGGGTTTCCACTTTCTAGTGCTCCGAGTCCAGTAGTCCAATTAAAGATTTGAGAGCGAAGGATATCGAGGAGAATCTCAGAATTGATGCCACCAATTTCGGTCATGATTTGTTTTAGTGGAGCTGCGGCATATTTGTTTAGATCTTCCTGATCTAAATGTATACGGCCCATGAAGTCGATAAGACTTTCATTGGAGATAAGTGGAATGATGTTAATGACATCTTGCAGAGTTAGTCCGGCAACATTAGTCGCGGAGAAGGCGTCTGGTGGTACAAGTGCTTCAAGCGCGGGTGGAATGAATGGAAACTTCCGACGATCCGCTTGGAGGTTTGTGAAGATTGCATGTGTGTGACCGGTACGATTGAGATTCATCAGGGACCAGGCTGCTTTCATGACTGTAGGTGGTGCGAGGTGTGGGTGTTTGCGACGGAGGTTAGTCATTCCTGTTGCTTCAAAAGTAGTATGGTAACCGTTGTCGTCGGTTGCTTGGATCCTGATTGGCACCTTTGGAAGTGGTGGAAACACGCCAACCTTGGATTCTAGTAGATTGTTGAGTCGATTGACGTGCCAAGATACCGCAACTTGAGCTTCGTGCGAGTTGCGAAGTGAAAAGTATGAATCGGCCCATGTCTTCCAGGGAATGTGTGCTTCAAGTGGTTTCGAGAAGCCCAGAGCACAATCGAGATCTTCGAAGATATTGTGCATGTAGGTCGCATCCATGGGAACGTGATGCATCACCATAACACAACCTGATCTTTGCACGTCCTCGACATCAACGAGAAAGCTTTTGATGAAAGGACCGGGTAATGTAGCGTGCTCATACTCGTATGGGTTAAGTCCCAACTTGCCAAAATCGTCCTTGCTCGTCACACTCCCCAAATCGCTGATGATGGTATTGAAAAGTGTTTCCGAGGCACTAGGAATTACGTGTAAGCTTATATCTGATCCGAATGCTGCACGATTCCAGAACAGGAAGGAAGCGAGAGCCAAGTTGTTTGTGAGAAATGTCTGCACGGCTTGGCGCAACTGCTGTTTGTTCACACCGGTATTGGCAAGGAAGCAAAACTTCCAGGACCAAGATTCGTTAAGGATGTCTGCCTGTGACAAAACTTGTACAAAATCCGAAGCTGGAAATACAGCACCGACATCGTTCCATGCTAGACCGTGCTCTGCAATTTGAGATTCGATGAACGCACGGGTGCTATCAAACAGTTGTGGTGCATTCTTAAGATGAACAATATCCGTATGGCTTGGACCAACCGGCTTGCCAGTTTCACCAACACGATCAGTGCCGTTCATCTGCTTGATCGACTTCTGCACGACATGCCCGTTTTCTTGTACGTTCCGTAGCATAGTAATTTGTTCTTTGACAGTCTTAGTGCTCAGCATATCAGCCAGTGATAAGGTAGAGCCTATATCCCTATTGATCCGATCACGTACTCGCATGATTGTGATGCTGTCAGCAAATTCAGTTATGGCGGTATCGAGGTCAACGGTATGTCCGATAGTGCGTTTCCAAACATTTTGAATCTTCTCCGTCAATTCGTCGTGTTCGTAACTTCTGGTTAAGGAGGTAGTGGTAAAGTCACGTGCTTTGATGTAGTCTCTTACACTGTCTCGCAGTTTGCCTTTCTGGTGTTTTGTAGTTGTGGTTTTTGGGAAATCGGTCAAGCTGAGTGCTGCAAGACTGAGCACCTCTTCTGGTACGAAGACTGGTCCCATGTGTTCAAGCACTGTGTTGATCACAATATCAGTTTCTTCGAGTGATAAAGGCTTTTCGGAAACAGCGATTGGTACCTCCCCAGCTATCCTATCAAGTGCACCAACCACTTGAATATTGAAGATCTTCGTGGCAGGCTCTTTCTGCAGAACAAATTCTATTGCAGCAGGCGAGATATTCACACCACCTCTTATGATCATGTCTTTGATTCTGCCAACAATGAATATAAGACCCTCTTCATTGATCATGGCAGCATCACCAGTAGCGAACCATAATCGACCGGCTTCATCCTCATAAAAGTCATCGGTGAGTCCAATATCGAGGTAGCCTTTACACATCATTCTTGATGCAAAGTGTAGCTCTCCTTCAGTACCGTAAGGCAAAGGATCGCGGGAGCCGACTGCACACACCTTAACTGAAGCTCCAATTGCCACTTTCCCAACTGCTATATCGCCGTCTCTGAGGATGTCCTCAACTTTAGCTGTTACACCTGTTGAAGCACATATACCTCCCTCAGTCGAACCATAAATATTTTCGACACCGGCTGAACCGAGATCTTCGAGGCAACTCCTCAGGAATTCTGCACTGATCTTCGAACCACCGCAGGTTATGTTCTTTAGCGATGGTAGTTTCGTGTTTGTCTTGGCCATTGCTTGAACAACAGCATGGACCATCGTTGGCGACATTGCTAGATGAGTACAGTTGTTCTTCAGTATCACTTCCATGGTTGCAGTGGGTGAAAAGGACGGTGCCGGGATAACAGTATGCCCTCCGACCGTTCGAAACGGTAGCTCGTATACTTGGTAGAAAGCATGATTGTTGGGGACAGTCAACAAACAGCAGTCTTCAGACGAGACAGGCATAGCATGCTTGCGTCCAAGGCACCACAGAGCCCAGTCGGTCATGTTCAACCCGCATCCTTTGGGGAGTGCAGTTGTACCACTAGTGAAGACGACCATCTGGGAATGTGAAGGTACTTTGTCATCCTTGGACAAGCTCGTATGATCGGCTTTTAGGCCAGCAGCCATGAGCTCTGAAAACGACTGCCATTGCATATCAGCTTCTTTCGTGCCAAACACAACGAGATTGAAATCACTAATCAAACTGAGCTCCAGAAACTGTTTCGCGATTTCTTTGTCACCAGCTATAACAGTGTATTTGCTTCCCGGGTTGGTTGCTGTTGAGATGGTAATAATATGTTTGGCTTCCTCTCGGTTTCTCAATGTTCTTGGGTGAATGGGAATAAAGGTGCAGCCGAGACACATTGAAGCCCACATCAACACCGAGAACTCTGCGCAATTCGGGACGAACGTGAAGATAACGGACCCTTCACTCAATCCTTGTTGTCGAAGTCCTTCAGCTGATCGAGCAACTGCTGTAGTGAATTCTCTGTACGACCAGCGAAGATACGGCTGCGATCTATACTCAGCATCATCAAGTGGTAAGTTCGGCAGGCCATAGTGCTCGCCATGTTGGTATACTGAAGACATTGCTGGAGCATCCAGATTCCTTGTCGCACTCTCGATGAATGATTCCCACAAGGTTGGAATCTGCTGCGGCCATGGCTCTCCTTGAACCTCACTGAGGTGAAGGACATCGTTTTCTTTCGCGTCGGCCATAGCTACGATTGCAATAGTGGCAAGAAAGAAGTCGCCAGCATTAGAGAATTGCGAGCGCTGTTAACGACCTGGAGGGCACCGAGGCTAATGTACAACAATGCTGTCATTCTTGGGACCTGAATACTGTACATACATACATATGCAGATGCATGTGGGATGCTGGTATGCTGGTCAACACCGTCCACTAATGACCAGCTGTCAGAGGCTCGGCCCTGCGGTTTGGAGAAATTGCGGATACGTGACAAGCATAGCTTCGAAGCCTCATTCGACCACGCATGCAGAAAGAAGTGGTTTGCATATACGAAGCACGCTGGTCGCTCGCATGGTCGAAACTCTGTTCTACAGACGACATGCTGATTCCACCACTCACGGCAGAAATTCGTTCCGGCAATTGCGGTATTCTAGTAGGATTCTGCTGCCTATACCGAAGTCTGAATTGAAGATTAAAGAGATTTCTTGATGCTGAAGGATCAGCAGTGATAGACGTGTGGAAACTCACGGGACAGGCCGAGGGTTCTGCGGGCAATTTCTCCTTGGCCCCTCACAATTCATAGCCTCGTATAATGACATCACTGCCCCTCTAGCAGCCTCGCTTGAAATTACTGGACCATTGGGTGTGAGTTAAACCAGACTCAACAGAAAAGTAAACAAGCCAGAGCTTTGTTGCGTAACATTTTTTTGAGCAACAGGTGGTATTATTCATAGATTCAGAATAGACCTAGAGTTTCACATCTTCTCTGAATACAGTCACAGTATCCTCAAGCCGCATCTCCATTAAACAACCAGCAATATGGTCAAGGTCGACCAGAAAGTAGTGCTGAGTATGCACATTAGCGGAAACCTGTGAAAGAATCTATACTGACATGCTTCCCAGTTGTCATCGATGGCTGGGGTATCCCCGGCGAGCATTCCCCGAAAGACGGCGATGCTGTCGCAGCAGCAGATACACCAACCATGGACGGATTTCGCGAGGAGAACTCCTCAACCGCACAAGGATACACTGAGCTCGAAGCATCGTCGTTCGCAGTCGGGTTGCCGGAAGGCCTGATGGGGAACTCAGAAGTTGGTCACCTTAACATTGGTGCGGGGCGAGTGGTCTGGCAAGACAGTGTGCGCATCGAGCAGACTATCAAGAAAGGAGAAATGAACAAGGTCGAAGCTGTGAAGAAGAGCTTTCAGCGGGCCAAAGATGGCAATGGCAGATTGCATCTGCTGGGCCTGGTCAGTGATGGCGGTGTGCACAGTCATATCCTGCATTTGTTCGCCCTGCTCGAGGTCGCGAAAGAGATCGGAGTGCCCCACATATACATCCACTTCTTCGGTGACGGCCGTGACACCGATCCCAAGAGCGCAGTAGGCTATATGCAACAGTTATTGGACAAAATCAAAGAACTTGGTATGGAGGATCAAGCTAAGATTGCCACAGTTGTTGGTCGATACTTCGTCATGGACCGAGACAAGAGATGGGATCGTGTCGAGATTGGTATGAAAGGTATCGTTGTAGGCGAAGGTGAAGAGTCTTCAGATCCAGTCAAGACCATCAAGGAGCGATACGACAAGAAAGAGAACGACGAGTTCCTCAAACCAATCATCGTCAATGGCGACAAAGGTCGGGTCAAGGACGACGACACACTCTTCTTCTTCAACTACCGTTCCGATCGTGTACGTGAAGTCACGCAACTCTTGGGTGATTATGACCGATCACCAAAGCCTGATTTTCCATATCCGAAGAACATTGAGATCACCACCATGACCCGGTACAAAACTGATTACAAATTCCCTATCGCTTTCGCACCTCAGCGCATGGACGACGTGCTTGCAGAGTGGTTGGGAAAGAAAGGAATTAAGCAATGCCATGTTGCCGAGACTGAGAAATATGCCCATGTCACATTCTTCTTCAACGGTGGTGTTGAGAAGCAGTTCGAGGGCGAAGAGAGAGAACTCATCCCGAGTCCCAAGGTCGCGTAAGTAGCCGATACCACAGCGTGTGTCTTCTGCTAATCGTTGTTGCAGGACTTATGATCTTGAGCCGCCCATGAGCGCGCAGAAAGTCGCTGATAAATTATCAGAAAGGATTCAAGACGGGAAATTCGAGTTCTTGATGAACAACTTCGCCCCACCTGATATGTAAGCTGGTTTTCTTTCCCGACTTACTTCTGGAATGCTAATGGTCGATGCAAGGGTTGGACACACCGGAGTGTACGAAGCCGCCATTGAAGGTGTTACCGCAACGGACAAGGCGATCAAGAGTGTGTATGATACTTGCGTAAAAGAAGGATATGTGTTACTCATCACATCTGACCACGGCAATGCCGAGGAGATGAAGACGGAAGAAGGAAAGCCCAAAACTTCCCACACAACCAACTTGGTCCCATTTGTGATGGCAAACGCTCCTAAAGGCTGGTCGTTAAAGAAAAAAGATGGTGTTTTAGGAGACGTCGCACCTACCGTCCTCGCCATCCTAGGTGTCGATCAACCTGAAGCCATGACTGGCACGAGCCTTTTGATGTGAGTGTCGATTCCCCTCTTCGTCACTGAAGCTGACTGATAATCGTGCAGAAAGAAATGATCTCCTAAGCTAGCGGCCAAGTTGTACTCTGCTTCTGTCGTCCATCCCTCAATCCTGGAGGTTTGCTTCTTATACGATGACGATGTAACATGAATTGATGACAAGCATAGATGTAGAGCAGGAGACGTTGAAAAGTAAGTATTGATAGACCAGTACAGCTGGCTGAACCTCGAAGCCAGCAATTCCTACAGACTGTAATTTAGTTTACTCTCTCTGTTGGTCTTTTCTCCTCCGCAAATTTTCTGCATAATCGCTTACCGTTGCGGAAGCTTTTCGGTTGATGTGGAATATTGTGACCCTCGGGAAACCAACGGTTCGTGTGCAACATACTACCTAAGAGTCTTTTCTGGATCATGTTTTCGACGTTTTCCATACACCAAGGATTGTGGTCAGATGGACTGATAGCAAGCACGAACTATGGCTGATGTTTTTGTTCTTTTTACCGCGGGTGAACTCGCACCCACAGTCCAAGCCTAGAGGGACCTCTTTATCGGCACGTTGAACGAAGCTCGTGGGTGGCTGTATCAGAGGATGGTTTTCGACCTCCTTGATGCCTCGCTCTCTGAATCGACTAGATCAGTTTGCGCACTGCATCCCCTTTACGTTGATGTCGCCGGTTGATGTCTTTCGTGTCCCTTGAGTCCTGTCTGAACATTCTTGCTCGCTCATGTAGGTTATGCTTCAAGTCGTGCTATACACTCACACAGCAACCAAGTTTCATCCAGTAGCTTGTCCTTGAGCCATCTGTATCTTCTGCTGAACTTGCATCAAGTCAACCCGTGATCTCTCGGAGTTTTGCTGTATGTCTTTGATGCGCGCTTCTGTCCTGGTAATTTCTTTTCCAATAAAGTCAAGCCGTCCGTCTACAGTGCTTTTGGCCTCTGATTTGTCCTGCTTCAGCAACACGGGTCCTACTAGTCGGTAGATATCTGCATCGTCGGCTAATCCATTGAATTCCTTCTGCACCGCCTTGTTCTCGGCTTGCTGCGATTCAAGTTTCTGACGCGCTTCGATTGCTGATTGTAAATCTTGAACGAGGTTAGTGTTGTCACGTCGGAATTTCTCTTCGACCAACCATCTTGGAATTTCTGCATAGACTCTGACAGCTCCTGTAGTCTTTTCTGATCCTGCTCCATGATTGAATATCTGGGCTGCTGGTAAAATGGAGTGATGTTCGAATAGTTTGAAATCCAATGTGCCTAGCGACCCGTGGCGCGCTAGTGGAGAAGTTTCGCGGGGTGTGGCTGACCATATCAACAGTGATACTGACGTACCTATTGTTGCCGACAACAGTCTCTGGCATCTATCTCGACCATACGATATTAAAAACAACTACGATACACCTGCGGAAGACTAATATCGCTCTGACAGTGTTCGAAATCTCCACTCATTGCGCTGAAACTCCCCGTCAGAACATATCAAAACCATCACTGACACCTACCGGCAGCGGCGTCTGCTACGATGTCGAATACCGACTTCCTCGGTCGTGCAATTGAAACTGTCAAAAAAGCAATAGAACTCGATACAGCCGGCAACTATGAACCTGCCTACCAACAATACTACGCCGCCCTCGAGCTCTTTATGCTGGCTTTGAAATGGGAGAAGAATGCCAAATCGAAAGAAATGATCCGAGCAAAGACTGGTGAATACCTGGAGCGTGCAGAGAAACTGAAAACACACATACAGAACGATGCAAGCAAAAAGAGCCCTGCCGCGATGGGTGCTAATGGCAAGGCATCGAATGGAACAGGAGCCACCAAGGACGATGAGGAGGATGCGGATGCGAAGAAGCTGAAGGGCGCGTTACAGGGGGCAATATTAACAGATAAGCCAAACGTGCGGTGGGAGGACGTGGCCGGATTGGAGGGTGCGAAGGAGGCATTGAAGGAGACTGTCATATTACCCATCAAATTCCCGAATCTCTTCCAAGGAAAGCGAAAACCGTGGAAAGGGATATTGCTTTACGGACCGCCGGGAACAGGAAAGTCGTTTTTGGCCAAAGCCGTGGCAACGGAGGCAAACAGTACGTTTTTCAGTGTGAGTTCGTCGGATCTTGTGAGTAAGTGGATGGGTGAGTCTGAACGACTGGTGAAACAATTATTCAACATGGCGCGGGAGAACAAGCCTTCGATTGTCTTCATTGACGAGGTTGATGCACTTTGTGGACCGCGAGGAGAGGGTGAATCGGAAGCGAGCAGGAGAATAAAAACAGAATTGCTAATACAAATGGACGGTGTTGGGAAGGATTCTCAGGGAATTCTGATTCTTGGCGCAACTAATATCCCATGGAACCTGGACTCCGCCATTCGAAGACGATTTCAGAGGAGGGTGCATATCTCATTACCAGACAGACCGGCCAGAGCAAGGATGTTCGAACTCGCTGTGGGCGACACCAAATGCGAGTTGACACCAGCTGACTTCAAGCAACTGGGCGAGCAAACAGAAGGCTACTCTGGATCTGATATCAGCATTGCCGTACAAGATGCACTTTATGCACCTCTACGCAAGGTGCAAGCAGCCACACATTTTACGACTGTATGTCATCCTTATTGTTACTGGAAAAATTGCTAACTTTTCACAGGTTATGGTAGATGGAAAAGAAATGCTCACACCCTGCTCGCCAGGAGCGGAAGGTGCCAAAGAAATGACATTATGGGACGTTGATCCGGAGCGATTGCTCGAGCCGCCACTTGTGCTCAAAGACTTCATCAGAGCTATCAAAGCTAGTAGGCCGTCCGTGAGCCAGACTGACCTGGAAAAGAATGACGCATGGACACGTGAATTTGGTGAAGAGGGCAGTTAGATCTGTTCATGGAGGCCTCCAGCACTTTCCTGAAACATCTGGGAGGTATGCTTTTCTGTACAGGAGTGTGGTGCAAGTCCTGGGTATTCCATGCATCGGGTGGGCCTTGGTGATAAATATGGGCCTTCAAATGAGCGGATTGACATGATGACTACTAGTACGATTCAATATGGGCGTATTTGAAGCATTAGCGAAGGCGGAACTTGCGAACAGTCTCTGGGGTAGTCATCTACACTGATCTTTATTTCAAAAGGAATGTATCTCGAGCAACACCTGCCAATGCCCGATGCTACCAGACCCCTTGGTACTGACTGCTGCGACTTCGCGGTTTCGAACATATGAATTTGCACTATATTACAATCAGCACTGCAACAGCCTGGATGGCCTCCTACGTTACAACGGACAGTGTCCATTGCACTAGCTCCGCTCGACTCCTCCCAAAAATGGATGCAGACTTATACTTTAGCATCCCACTGTATGTACGTACATGTTGTTCTCGAAGACGAGTGATGTCATCCTCACAATCCAGTATATAATTCTGTTTGTACTGTGTTCAGGACGATCTGGAGTCTTCCACCGGGTCCTGCAATAAGAACTCGACATTCACCCACACATTCAATACACCGCAAAACTGCACGATGCCTACAGGAGTGGTCACCGTACGTCGATGCTGACTGTGCCTTCACGTATGCGATGGCCCAATCTTCGTGACTAACAAAATTCGGCTCCTAGTGGTACAATGACGCGAAAGGATTCGGTTTCATTCAACTTGACGACGGAGGCGACTCTGTACGTGGAAAAAGTCGTCCATGCAGTGTGCCCTGCCATTCTGACACGTCCCTCACAGATAACGGTACATCACAGCGAGATTCAAGGTGATGGCTTCAAAACCCTGACAAAGGATCAGAAGGTCTCGGTGAGTTAATGTCAGGATTCTGGCTCGGATCGGTCATGTTGATAGCATTAGTACGAGAGTGTCGAGGATACGAAGAGTTCTGGTATGGCTTTCCCTGGGGGAGCTAAAGGACCAATGGCGAAAAACGTCAGTGTCGTGGATTGAGAACGCGAAGAGAGGCGAGAGGTCATAAGACCAATTAGTACTTGTACATAAGTCTTATTCTTGACTAACCGATCCCTGACGGCCATATATATAAATCATCTAATGTAGGAAGATCGCCACACGTGCCGATAAGCTCCAATACACGGAGCTCGATTTCCGCGTTACAGTAGCGCGACTCATGCTTGCATCTCTGTTCAGGCACCTGCAGTAAGGTAAAGTTTGTGCCTGAGCTTGGGATGATGACGAAGACATCTGTATGCTAGCCTGATGTTGAGCCAAGCCGGCGCCAGAGGCTGAAGAACCAACCACTCCATTGTGTCTTTCACGGCTTTTATTCCTCTCTTCCGATCAATTCTTACACTTCCCATTAGTCTTGAGCTTGCTTGCATCATCGAATCGGGTCTTACAACAAGAAGCAGGTACTGCGAGTGTTTCGCTGCAACCATGCCAGCACTTCTTGAAGACCCGACATCACCAACGATATACAGAGCTAGCGGCCAGGGACCATATCCGACGCCATCAAATCCACAAATTCCGTCGTCGATCTTCCCTAAACCTGTGACTTTGCGAGATCGTGTAACCATTGCAACTTTGATACCATTCTTTTCTCATGATGCTGTACCTCCGAGACTGTTGTCGTACCTATCCGACAACTTCAACAAAGAAATCGAGGATGGCAACACTTATCCAATGATAAACTCCTTGCCACTGGAGACCTTTGGACCTTACTGGTTTGGTAATTTTGGCGCCGTCATGGTCTTGGGTGATATCGGTGGCATCGAGGCTGTTAATGATATGGAGAAGAGTGGTGCCGACTGGAACAAGCTGTGTCTTGGCACCTTTTATATCAAGCCTAACTACCCGGGCCGCAGCAGTCATTGTTGCAATGGTGGGTTTCTCACCACACCTGCCGCCCGCAACAAGGGTGTCGGTAAGTCCATGGGTCAGTGTTATCTCGATTGGGCGCCCCAACTGGTAAGCCCTCTTCGTCCGGTAAGTCATCTTGTTGGTGGTTGACGCAGGGCAGGGTTACACTTATTCCGTCTTCAATCTCGTCTACGAGAGCAATACGGCCTCAACTAAGATATGGGACTCGCTCGGTTTCAAACGAATCGGCCGAGTTCCCGGATGCGGCAACCTCAAGTCATTCCCCGAGCCGGTGGATGCCATTATATATGGTCGTGACCTCAAATCAGAGGAAGGAAACGTGGGCAACGAAGAACGCTTCGATAAAATACGGTACTATCTGCGCCATTCGCTCTATCCTCAGGGTGCTGATAGGTCTGAGAAGAGCCGACTAAGGAGTGCTGCCACGCACTACAAATTAATTCCTGCTCACGATGGCGTTCCGGAAAAATTGATGTTAAAAGACAAAGAAGTCATTTCCGATCCTCAAGCTCAATACGACATTGCCAAAGATGTTCATCTCCAAGCCCATGGTGGTATCAACAAGACGACGGCAGTCATAGCTACGAAGTATCACTGGGTACGCATCAAAGAAACTGTCAGCCACGTCATCAAGAACTGTCCTGAATGTAAAGACACTAATAAGCCACCCGTCCTCCGAAGCGACGGCACTCGATCCGCACGAAGCAAAACGCTCGATGGGCAGACTGCGCCCGCCGACATACCAATACCACCAACACCTGTCAAACAGGAGGGTCCTGAATTGCAATTGCAAGCGCCACTACTTGCAGAATCAGTATCTCAACCAGCCACGGATCAACTTGGTCTGAATGGACACAATATGCCATCACACGCTCAATTACCGAACCATGAAATGCAGAACAACATCCCGCCAAATCAATTATCTCTGAATATGACTCATCAACAATTGACCGACGACGACTATAAATCCGATCAAATGGATGACCACCTGGCCGAACACATCTCAGCTGACGACTATCGTGCAATCCAACAACAAATGGGCATGACTCACGACGACAATACGCTTTCCAATGCCGATTCAGAAATGCTTTCCTATGACGCCATGGCTCTCGATCCGCAAATCATGGAACAGCTGCAAGCCCAGATTGCTGCCCAAGGATTCGAGAACGATAATACACCCTTTTCCATGCCACCACCTCCACATCACGGCATGCAACACTTCGACCCCAATCCACGTCCTCAACTTCAACAACACCCCGACATCCACTCTGATCCTGGACCTCATGCACAGTTCGCCGATCCAAGCCAGCTGCAACAAGCGAATGTGAACATGAACATAAGTCAAAACCACGATCCAATAAATTTCTCGCAGCATCAAAGTCCAACGGACTTCTCAAACCCGAGTAGTCAATATATCTCGCCAGTGCAAGGGCCACATAGTATGATGGGACATCCCGTGCCGGACGATCACATGATGAGTGGGCAATTGGACGATACTGGCGGTGGAGGCATGAACAACATGCAGCAGATCCGACATGTGTTGAATATGGAGTACATGAACGTATCGGATGGGAATGGGCATTTCCATGGGCAGGGAAGATAGTACCCCCTGTCAGTTCCTGGAGTGTTTATTCAACAGCATAGGCATGCGACTACTGGATGGGGCACGGCAGATTTTTTGACAATTTTCTGAGCATAGTCGACGATCGACACGAAATTACGACAAGAATGGACAATGATGCATAGACATAGACTGATGACATGAGAACACTAAACACTGAATACCTTGGGACGGCAGTGAGGTTGTATGATGTAAGAGCAATGGCAGGACCAAGACTACAATTGTATTGATGGCGGCGCATGAATGAAAATGGCAAACATATATGACATGCATATTGGAGCGTTGGGGATTGGAAGACGATTTCATGTACAAGCATACTTATTTTGGGGAATGGTTTATCCCACTAACTGTACACACTCATTTGAGGAACATCGAACTACTTATACCTATGTAACCCTGGAGCTTGTGTCTTGTGATTTCCCAGGCAAGTTTGGAAGTCACCGACGAAGATTGATGATTCTGTATGACACCCCTCTGAGCACGTAGGAAGTCCAATTTATTATCGCACCTCAGAAAAAACGCCTGATCTACGTACTGATGTGGTTCTTGTCAGTGCGCTGACATCACTCGAGTTCCCTACATGGACAACCACGATATTCTCAACAAAATCAATCATACCGTCTATCTGGATCTCGGCGTTTGAGTGCCTGTGTACGATCAGATGAGTGAAGCGGTCTTCACGAATGGATTCCGACGGTGCTCATCAAAGCTTGGCAAAACCTATTGGAGGGCACCCGGAGATCACCGGATCCCAGCGCCCTCCAAAGCATGAAGTTATACCTTCATCTGTGTATGTACTGGCTTGTAACCCATTCAATTTTGCGAAGCAACAAAGTCCATTAGATTATTGATGCAAGGATCCAGTACTGACATACGAATTACCGACTCTCGATTGGTGATTCTATGCACATACCTTGCGTGACGTTGGATATCATCAGTCAAGAATAAATTTCAATATTTATACAAAAGGCCACCAAGCTAAATACGTGACTTCACCCTGACCACTCCCCTCCCACACCTCGAATATCGGGAAGCAGCACACTCACTACGTGGGCACAATGACAGACTCAAACATAACCACAACCACAACAACAACATACACCTACTACCACGCCGGCCCGCTCTTCACCCTCGCAGATCTCCACACAAATACCCTCCTCGCCTCGCGCATCCGCTCCCTCTCCGCCAACCGCTTCACCCCCATTCTCCCCCAAGACCTTGAACAACGCGATACATCCCCACACTCCATCCGCGACCACGACATCAAAGCCCTGTTATCATGTGACCTGGCGTTATTTACATACGACGGCGCCGAACTCGACTCAGGGACCGTGGTCGAGTACATGATTGCTAAGTTTGCGGATATTCCGTGCGTGATATTAAGGACGGATTTCCGGAATGCGGGGGATCAGCAGGCTGGATCGGGGAAGGAAGGGGGTGCTGATGCGTGGAATTTGATGTCGAGTTTTTGGCCGAGGACGGTGAGGATGGTTGTGAATTCTATGGTTGGGTATAAAGGGGGTTTGGCGGAGGGGTTAGGAAGGGAAGAGGTGAGTGGGGAGCAGGAGATTGAGAATGTTGTGAATGTGGATGTCGGTGGCGGTGCTGTGGCGGTGAGGGCGGGAGAAAGGTTGTTGGAGGATGTTGCGAGACGGGTAGTGGAGGCTATGGAGGAGGTGGTGAGGGTGCCGAGAGTGATGCCGAGGGAGTTGAGGGAGGGGGTCTATGAGTGGTTGGCGATTATGCCGGGATTTCTGAGTGCGGGTGCTGGTGGCGAAGGGCGCGGCACAGAGGGGGATGTCAGGTGGATGAAAGAGTTGCTGAAGGCCAAGGAGACGAAAGGATTGCTGTGAGAGCGAACGTGTATGGACAACGATACGTAAGTGGCACTCTAATGGCTTGATCACCTGCGAACAACAAGGCCGGCTTGCTTGACGGGGAACTACCTAATTGACACCGTAAGGGGCCACCCTTCCCTTGTTATACTCGTGAATCACGACCGACTGTGATGGCCACAGCAAAAACGACCATGTCAACCATTGTCCTCATGACTTTTTCTATGGGCAACATCACCAACCCAAGAGTTGCAGGGCCAGCGACGCTCCAGCCTACGTACATACGTGTGCACCAGTTAAAAGCACCAGGTCCAGGTTCTATTAACTCCACTATGCATCTCGTATAGTCCTCCTCGAATACTGATCAACGCAGCCGCCAAGTCCTGATCTTCCTCGGGACTTCAAAAGCAGCATGTCAATTTTAGCACGTTTCGGCATTCCACCAGCACTCGTCACCAATCACAGATGTTTAATTTTGGGTTCAGTGGACCCTGACCCACTCTCGGACCAACAAACATTAAAAGCAGCAGATCTTCTTCGACCGAGCTTCGACATCACTCTTTTGACTCATCGACTTAACGAGGCTTCGTGGACAAATTTTCACCTTACGTGCGTTACGATCAGAGTCCGCAATATGTATTTCCGGGAACAGGCCAAGAGCTCCTTATTGCGGCATGAAGTCTCGCTGCTTTATCCACAAGTGTTGATATGCCATCTCTGCTCGCTGATTGCATTCGCTGCTTGACATTATGATGTCCTCGGCTCGAGGTTCAATTGATGCGTATATAGCAGAATGGCTCCCCTGAACTCTATAGACATATCTGTTAGACATACCTGAAATGAGGAGCTGGAAATTCTCCGTGGAAGGATATCACTCATAACCGTCATCATCAACCAGTTCAGCGGTATCGCATACAACAGGAACACACATGGTGTCCCCTCAGAAGGGCATGGCTGACGCCGAGCGCGCCGTCACTGAGAAATCTCAACACTTGTCCTCTGAAGTGGCTACGAGGTACACCACCGCATTAGACTGGGAAGGTGAACATGACCCCGAGAATCCTGAAAACTGGTCTGTTGAAAAAAAGACGTTTCAAATCCTGTACATCGGTTTTCAATGCTTCATTGTGTAAGTTTGATCACATAAGGGAGCCCTGTCTAACACTATGTAGCACGTTTGGTACTTCTGTCTACTCGCCATCAATACCGCAGATCGCACGGCATTTCCATGTTAGCATCGAAGCGGCAACCCTCGGAATTACCCTCTACACTCTCGGTCTTGCCTTTGGTCCCATGATCTCAGCACCCATCAGCGAAACCGCTGGCCGCAAGATGGTCTACGTTATCCTCTTTCCCATCTCCCTCCTTTTCACGCTCGGGGCAGGTCTGGCAAAATCGTTCGTTACACTTCTCATTTGCCGATTTCTGGCCGGCCTAATTGGCTCCGGTGCCCTCGCTGTTGGTGCAGGCTCGAATAGCGACATGCTACCGCCACTCGCCCGAGCACCTGTTGCATCCGTCTTCATCCTCTGTCCCTTTCTTGGACCATCTCTAGGTCCATTGGTGGGTGGCTATATTGCTCAATACAAGGATTGGCAATGGACGCAATGGGTGCTGCTTATGATGGGCACTGTTGTCGTGATTCTTGGTGCCTTCCAGAAAGAGACGTACAAAAAGATCATCCTATCTAAACGCGCCAAGCGACTTAACCTTCCATCTCCACCAAATCCGGTCGCAGCAATGACATCTCTCCAACGCGTCAAATTCATCATCACAGTCACACTTGCTCGACCGATGGTCATGCTCGTGACGGATCCCATCGTCTCATTTCTGGCAGTCTATACTGCCTTCAACTTCGGGGTTCTCTTCTGCTTCTTCGCTGCTTTCCCTCTGGTTTTCCAGTCGACTTACCCAGAAATCCAAATTTACCATTTCACCACGGGGTCCACCGGGCTCGTGTACATCGCCATCGGGGTCGGCGTTATATCGGCGTCAATCATATTCATCGTCATGGACCGATTATACTACGTTCCGCATGCGCGCAAGCAGATCGCCGCCGGCAAGCACGAAGGTTCTCTGCTTTTACCACCTGAAACGCGTGTCCATCCCGCTATACTAGGCTCGATTCTACTTCCAATTAGCCTGTTTTGGTTCGCATGGACGGCTCGCAGCAGCATTCACTGGATAGTCCCGATCTTATCGACCATCCTTTTCGGTACAGGCAATTTACTAGTGTTTTATACGGCTGTACTATATCAGCTCGATGCATATGGACCGCTCTATGGTGCGAGTGCGCTGGCTGCAAATGGAATACTACGATATACAGCTGGTGCTGTTTTCCCACTGTTCACAAGGCAGATGTATCGAGCTATGGGTGTAAACTGGGCCACCACAATGCTTGGCTTCGTGACGTTAGCACTATTGCCTTTGCCGTGGATTTTGTTGAAGTTCGGACACAAGATTAGGGCCAAGAGCAAGTATGCTGAATACTCGAGAAGTCAGGGCTTCTAGTTACTTACACATTTAACCTACTTTCATATTTTCGTAGCGTTTTGTCGTAGACGGCAGTGAAGCATTAAATACGTGCACTTCAACCGCAAAGAACCACATTCCGTTTTCAAGCATCGGGAACACTCCAAAAATTCCCGAAATATACACATACAGTACTCCACTTCTCAACCCCTTTTTCTTTCCCCAACGCAACACACTTTACTTCTACACCGCTTTCCCTCCCATTATCGAACCCGACCGTGTTCCACACGTTCCAGATCTGAAACACACCACACTTTTCTACCGCCACGAATCATTTTGCGCTGTCAGTGCTACATATGTTTTTCTACCACTTTAATGGCCCACGAATCACACACGTTTCGCAGTTTGAAAAGCTCCCTTGGCTTAGTGGTAAAGCGCATCACTAGTATAAACTGCTATGGGATGATGAGATCGCTGGTTCGATTCCAGCAGGGAGCAATTCTTTTTGGTATTTCGTATGTTGCATGTACTGTAAGGTGTGATTGTCGTTTTGGGGTTTTTTTTGTGTTCGGGCAGCGAGGTTTATACTCTCTATACGTGTTGAGTTTTATTATTTGTGGTAACGTTGTTCTCTACTACGTACGTAGTTGGATATTGGCGGTACTGCATGGTGCGTAGGGATAGATTAAAGCTATAATACAGAAGAACGTGCAGACACGCGGGTATTTACTGTAGATGAGTGAGAAAATGAGCTGAGGTGAGTCGTTACTCCAGCGAGCCTCAAGAGCTCGGAGAACTTCACAGTAGGCTATGGTCGTAGGATGAAACGTGCCACACTGCATGTATCCGGCTTTTTGATATGGCATCCTCCCGCTGAGTGAGCCGACATGGTAGGGTCAAGTATAGTACATACCATCATTACTGTCATGGGGATCGTCCTGTTCATGCACAGTCCCAGCCTTGACTAGTCACATCGCTACGTACATGCTAAATATGAAGGATCGAAGTCATTTAAATTACTAAGTACTCTGCCCCAAGAACTTCACTTCCCACCATCCTCCCCCTTTCCCTCTCCATCCATCCTCGTGTCCTCCACTCCATTCCTCTCATTCCAAGTCTTATCAATAACATACAACATTCGCTGCGCACTAGGCACAACATCCACCGCCTTAACCGCAACCCTCTCCTTCTTCCTTCCTGTCGCAAGCACCCAAACAACCTGCTCCGCCACATCCTCCGCAACAAGCGGCTCGAAGCCCGCCATAAAATCATCATATTCGCCCTTCCGATGGCCCACACGCTGTTTATGGAACGTTGTATCCGCGACGACACCGGGTCGCACGGCGAGGACGCGGATATTCGTGCCTTGGAGTTCGGTGCGCAGGGCGTTGGTGAAGGCTTCTTGGGCAGCTTTGGTGGTGTGGTAGATTGCCTCGCCGGGGAAGGGGGGCACTTCGAGGGCCGTGGTGGATGTTATGGTTAGGATTGTGCCGGATTTTCGCTTGAGCATTGAGTTGGTGCCGCCGACGTTGAGGACGGCGTGGGTGACGTAGAGGGTGCCGGAGAGGTTGGTGGAGATCATGGTGTCGATTTGGGAGAGGGGGAGTTCGGGGAAGGGTGAGGGGGCGCCGAGAGCGAGGCCGGCGTTGTTGATTAGGATGTCTATCTGTGTTATGGTGGGGTTTGTGGTTAGGGAGGTGGTTATGGCGGCGTAGACGGCGGAGGAGGATTGGATGTCGCATTTTTGGGTGATGGTTATGGTTTTGTTGTCGGGGGTGGAACTGATGATTTTGGAGAGCTCTTCTAGGGAGTCGAGGGAGCGGGCGAGGAGGATGAGGGCTTTGGCGCCGGCTTGAGCGCAGGCGAGGGCTGTGGCGCGGCCGATGCCTGAGGAGGCGCCTGTTATGAGGATTGTGAGGTCGGAGAGGACATCGGGTTGGAGTAGGCTGGTTGAAGACATTATTGTTTGTGCGGTGTGCCGGGGTTATGCCTTTATGAGTGTGATAAGGACTAGGATTGCTTGACGTCGTGGTGAGTGAAATATAAAGTGTCTTTCTCAGATGTTTTGTTGAATTTCTTGGAGAGGTGACCAGCTTTGATGTTCAAGGTATTGGGAGTTTGTAGTAACGCTCTGGTTGAGCTTGCTTGTAAAATGATCTAATGTTGGTTGTTACTCCAAGTTTCAGAGATGAGGGCTCAACGGTGAGTAGGGTATTCTGGTGCTGTTTGGCCCTTCGCGTAAGCTGTTTCGAAATGATTGCTGGAGATATACCTGTTCATACCAAAAAGTACATGGACTCACGTTCGCACACTCAAATCGATTTCGAGGCATGAGGTGAGGTCATCATGATGTTCCGAGATACGACGAGGGGAACTTAAAGAGATATTGTACTTTGTGCGAATACACCTACTACCATGAAATCATTTCCACACCTTCGACGAGGTGTTGAGGATCAACCAAATGCTTGTGCAGAGCAAGTTGATAGCATCCAATTCTCCTCCTCCTCCTCTCGATGAGAAGCACTCCATAGATCATGGAGATGACAGTACGGTTGTTGGGATACACTGGAATGAACGGAGATTTCAGTAGCACTACACATTCACATCCTACAACATTCCAATCCAGACGCAATTTGAAATACTGGTTGCGTTTGGCTTTTGGGGAATCAGAGTAACGATTATCATAGTGGTCGCTTTGGATGGCTGGGTGAGCTGTAATGTAGGGACCGTAAGCAACGAACAGGCTTTGCTTTTGAATAGCACTGTTGCATCGAACTGGGCATTCATGAGGTAGAGCCAATGGTGTGGGTGTAGCTTGATGGTAGTGGGCTATTGTGGCATTGTCAAGTTAAGTTGTATTCGTGGCTCGCTTGGTGTGATGTATTATGTACTGAGTTGAACGGAAATTCGTCAACGAGATTTGTGACAACAATAACTCCGACACTGAATCACTATGGAGAGTGAGGTCCCCGAGCTGAAACACTTCCACCATGGATTCTTAAGACACGGCTGGATGAAGGGAGTAAAAAGAGCAGGACAGGGTACGTACTTACGCGCAGTTCAGACATATTGGAATGCTTGTAGTATGTGCAACAACTTTGATAGTCGGAAGAGAATGGAAGTGCTATATGCTTGCATTTGTTTCAAAACCACACTCGACGTGTCGTCGATGTGAAAGTATCGGGTCTCATATATCCTCCTCGGAGCATATCTTCACCAGCACTTGGCTAGATTGCTGTCTTCTCCTCAGCATGCATCTATTTCACATCCTCTCATCCGCACAAGCGGCATGTTGATTGATATGTTGACCACTTTGTAAGTCAGGTCAAATTCTGCTTCCTTTTGTCCTATCAAGATTTCGAGTTCATACTATGAAGGTCATTTATGCGACCAACTCAATGACACCACCAGCCTCCTTGATCTTTCTCTCAGCCTCCTTGCTCACCCATCGTGCTCGCACAACAATGGGAACATCTGGCAATCGTCCCTTACCCAACAACTTGCTGTAGCCGAGAGGAACCAGGTCGAAGACTGGGGCGGTATCTTTCTTTTCGCCAGAGATGTAAGAGTCTCGGGTTTCTTGGTCGACAAGGGTCCACAGTTTCTCGAGGTTGATAGTGGGTTTCCAGAACTTGTTTTGAGTCTTGTGGAAGCTGCGAAATCGTTAGTCTCCAGCTTTTGTCATTGTCGAGAATTCGTTCGACAACATAATCGGGACGGGTGACATACTATCTCATACCAACTTTACCCTATATACTGTTAGCAATCTTTGACATCTACACTTTTGAAGCTGGGAACGTACGAAGTAACCAGGATGGTATTTGTCGATGTTGATTCGGTGGTGGTGTTGACCACCGGCCATACCACGACCACCTGGATGCTTTCTGTGTTTTCCAACACGACCATGTCCAGCAGAAACATGGCCTCGGCTATATTAAACAGTATATGTCAGCCTCGACTGAAATGTAATTTTCGCATTTTCAATCTTGTGCCTTCTCGATGCGCGCATATCTCAATTTCTGAGATTGCGACTTGATGCAAAGTAGAAGCGAGGTCGCACTCTTTCTCATCTTGTGGTAGGGACGTACTGCTTTCTGGTCTTCGTCAAACGGGTAGGCATGTTGACGGTATTTGGCGGTGAGGATATCGGGAGAGATTTAGGATAATGTTCGTGGTGAGGAGCGCAAGATTTCGAGGTTTCGGTGCTGAGCGCAGTTTGCAATTTTGCCAAGATTTAATGTGCATCACGTGAGATGAACCCTACCTTGGCATCGTTCTCCAGTGGAGTTCAAAATAGATGAGCTTTGGTTCAAAGTGTATAATCAAGAGCAACTTTAGGTCAGATTAACAGATTACATGTATGCGATCACACGTACATGTCTAGCGACTTCAGCTCACACAGACTGTATCGCTATCTTGAATCCATTCTCGCAAAGAAGTGAGAACAATCCTTCTCGATCTCATGCCAGGCGGCCTCTCCAGGACGTACGCTATTCTTCAACCATGCTGGTAGTTTTGCCTGGATTCGAGGCGTTGCATATCGTTTGTCCACCAGGAAGATAGCAGCGTAATCGTTCCTGTGACGAATTGCTCTTCCGATGCTCTGATTCACTGCTCTCATCGTTGTGTTGTCAGCATATTCCCTTCCAGCCATCTGAGCCTTTGACTTGCACACGGCCTCGGAAGATCCTTCCTCCTTACACTTTGTGTACTTCATCCGCTCAATGTACTCTACTTTCGCCAGCCACTCAGCTGACTTGATGTTGGGATACGGCAGACCAACACAAATCACCACCATAACACAGATAGACATCCTAATCAACAACGCCGGCCTCGCTCTCGGCGCCCCCTCACCCTTCCCCGAACTCCCCCTCTCCCAAATCGACACCATGATCTCC
>Ga0115842_100016_pt1 | contig 49397 bp, 45 predicted proteins | sample InSIn2SAF170_2_FD_83856 | JGI IMG/M metagenome (GOLD analysis project Ga0115842, IMG submission 83856)
ATGTTGGTGGTGGTGCAGACGGACGAGCACGAAGTTGAGCTTGCTGCAGAGGCAGCTGGCGTGTCTCTGAGTGCGAAGAAGTCAACCAAGACTGCTAAGGACAAACGGAAGCAGGAACGCACAATTCAGCAAAAGCAGGCTGATGAGGAAATTGAAAGACAGAAGATGATGATGAGCAACAAGAAGAGGAAGCTGTATGAAAAGATGCAGCATTCAAACACTCTAAAAGATGCTGAAGCTGAGAAACTACGGGGAAAGAGGAGAAAGCTTGAGAAGAAGCAAAAGTAAACAGTCGATCGAGCACATGTGTAGCGAAGGCGTTCGTGGTTCCTTGGTGTACGCTGCTAGATTTGCTTAATTCATTGTCTTTCACACGAACTGTGCAGCTCATTCGATACGTTCTGAGTATGATCTATGATGTTCTCCTATTATCCAACTTGAGGCGCGAGTAGGCATTCTGTTGCCTCAGGCATTCACAAGTAATTGCATTCTTGTTCGCGCGTTCAGCCGTAGGTCGTCATTCCCTGCAAGCTCCCGAAGTGCCAGAAGCTTTTCAAGCTGCGCTCGGAAAACACTGGACCTCCCAACACTCGTTTTCGCACGCGACATTCTCTCCGTCCGCCCTTGTCTTTAATTCCTTCGCAAGTGTGTCGGCCTTGTAGCTCAAGATGCTACGATTGGCACGACCGTTGGGCGTAGCTGCTCGGCGGCAGTTCGTGTCAAGGCCGCTGGCGACACAGGTTGGTCGAACTATCCGTCCAAGAACACAAAAGCTTACGATTTAGCAGATCAGAGGGTATGCTGAGCGCAGTGGCCCTACATTGAGCTCTGACGCAAGCTACAAGCCTAACACGCCTAATGTTCCGGTCGTACCAAAGGTGCCAGTGACACCTCCAGTAGCGACCTCTGCTACTCCTGCCTCTACAACCTCGATACCACCCGAGAATGTACCAAAGATTCCTCCGTCTCCAGACTCCACAAGTACTGCCAGCAAGACAGGAGCACCATCGTCGATATCAGTAGCAGAAGCGTCGGCCGTACCACCACCGTCTCCAGGTATCGCAAGCGCATCCGGTAAAACGGCAACGCCAGCGTCGATATCAGTACCACCACCATCTCCAAGCTTGACAAGCACTTCCGGCAAGACGGCAACACCAGCTTCAATCTCAGTAGCCGAAGCTTCAACAGTACCGCCACCGTCTGCACCACCACCAACATCAACGACAGCACCATCGACGATAGCAACCACTCCACCACCATCGACAACAGCATCAACTCCACCGATAGCACCAGCAACACCTTCTTCTCCACCTCCGCCTCCACCTCCCTCCTCTCCGCCACGTACACCAAGACGCTGGCGACGACTGCGACTGTTGTTCTACCTAACTCTGATAAGCGCATTAGGATATGGAGGAGCTGTCTGGTTCGCCCTGAGAAATGATAACTTCCATGATTTTTTCACGGAATACGTGCCCTTTGGTGAGGATGCTGTTCGCTACTTTGAGGAGCGGGCCTTTGTCAGACGTTTTCCAAATGCCCGAGCAAATGTCTACAAATCGCCATTGGCATCAAAGGATGGGGAACAGAAAAGGGTCAAGATTCCTTCCCAATCTGGCCTGTCGTGGAAAACCGTAGACGAAAAGAAAGGAAGTGATGTATCACAACATGGCAAGCACATGAGTGCTGTTGACGATGCTAAAGCTGTAAAGCAGGATACACTAGAAAGTCCTAGTGGTTCAACTGTAAAGGAAAAGTCAGCTACTGTATCTTCAGCGAAGAAGGATGCATCCTCCACAGCCGCACCTGCCAAAGCGGAGACAAAACCCAAGGCTGAATCCAAGAAGGAGACGAAAGCTGAAGCGGCAGCCGCCCAACCATCGCCAGCTATACCGAGTCCCAAGTCTGATCCTCGACCACCAGTCCTTCCCCCTGTGACAGCAATCTCAAACGTCAACGTACCCAATGCGAATGAGCCAGTCGTGCAGGATCTCGTCAAAATCCTAAACGATCTGATCACTGTCGTCAATGCTGATGGCGCCGACACAGCAAACAGATATTCTGCTCCTATGGAAAAGGCCAAGGAATCTTTGACTGCTGTTGCCAGTAAGATCAGTACACTTCGTGATGCCGAGCATGCAGCTGCGGAGGAACGGATAAAGGAAATGCACAAAGAATTTGACGAAGGTGCAAGGAAACTCCTCGAACGAATTGAGACATCACAAAGGGAGGACGACGCCAAATATCGAGAAGAGTTCGAAGCTGAACGAGCTAAGATTGCTGAACAGTACGAGCAACGCCTCAAGGCCGAGGTTGAGCGAACAGAGCAAGTCCTCGAGCAACGACATAAAAATGAGATATCCGAGCAAGGCATCAAAATGCAGAAGAAGTTTATTGACGATGTTAAGGGACTTGTGGAAGCTGAACGAAATGGACGACTATCGAAGCTCACTGATTTGAGTAGTAACGTTGACAATCTGACACAACTCGCCTCGAATTGGAACGGCATCATTGATGCCAACCTCGCTACACAGAAATTGCAAGTTGCAGTCGACGCTGTACGATCAGTGCTGGATGATTCTAATGCAACGCATAAACCAACTCCATTCGTTCGAGAAATGGCTGCTCTCAAACTAGTCGCTGACAGTGACCCAATCGTTGACGCTGCAGTAGCCTCGATAAATCCTGCCGCATATCAAAAAGGCATACCTTCCTCGGCACAACTCATTGACAGATTTAGACGAGTTGCAAGCGAAGTACGCAAGGCATCTCTGCTTCCAGAAAATGCCGGTGTTGCTTCTCACGCGGCGTCGTTTGTGCTTTCCAAAGTCATGTTCCAGAAGAAAGGTGTTCCGGAAGGTAACGACGTGGAAAGCATCCTAACGAGAACGGAGACATTATTGGAGGAGGGCGATCTCGACAATGCGGCAAGAGAAATGAATGATTTGAAGGGGTGGGCTGGTGTTCTGTCGAGAGATTGGATGACCGATGTCAGAAAGGTTCTGGAGGTGAAACAGGCTTTAGACGTTATTGAAACAGAGGCTCGACTGCAATGCTTGAGGGTTGAATAGAATCAACAAGACGGGTTGTGGTGATCACCTTTCAGATAAGAGGCTGTGTTCTTCGAGCTAGCTCTGGCGTATACTGATATTGGTCTCGGAAAAGCCTTGACTATGCTTTCATAGTCTTCTGTAGATAAGTTTCACAGCAATATATTTGTAGAACACAGAAGTGGTGGACAGTACGTTCGTGCTTGAACGTCTAGCATGCTTTGACGGGCTCACTATTTCTGCTTGGTTGCAAGTTCAACCACGACTGACGATGCTACCAAGTATTCAGGAAAGAGGAGTCCATGTACCTACGTATTTCAAGTCTTGATCACCGTCAATCCGGTTTCTCAATAATGGAATTTCCTCACTGTCTCAACAACACCAGCGCCTCATCAACGAACCCCTTCCTACCCACCATACACCTCCGCTTCCCACACAAGAGGATACCAAGGTAAATCAACCATGGTTTCTAACAACCGACTCAAAAAGATTATCAGGTCGACTATTAAAACTCATCTTCGTGCCCGGCGCAACCTCCCTCGCCGCATTAACAAGCAACTCAAACACCTCTGTATACTCGGGTGTCCCCCTCACCCCGAACCCGACATTAAATCCATCCCAGTGTTTCGATGCGAGTGTAGCTTTGATATCGTCGAGTGTGGCGGTGTAGTTGGACGGGTCGACGAGTTTGACTTGGATGTCGTAGTTTGCGGCTTTGAGGGATTGGATTTGGGATTGGATTGTGTTGGCGACGGTCGTGGGGGAGCCGTATTTTTGGGCGTTTTCCGGGGTGAGGTGGGGGTCTGAGGTGGTGGAGGTCTTTGGAGGGGCGAGGCCGACTATTAGTATTGATTTTTGGGTGCTCATTTTGGGACCAGCGGGGATGGTGGTGGTAGTCCTGATAGTTCGAGTGTGCTTGGGTCGTGGGCTGAAGAATTGGGTGTATTGGTACTTGTCGGGAAATAGTCTTCCAGGTTTCTGTTTGTAGAGGTTGAGAGTTATGTCGATGTAGCGATGTGCTTTCATGGAACGTCTTTGAAGTCTCTGGATGGCCTACCTATATCTCTGGAAAGGAGGGATAGTGATTCAGGAATGGAAGTTCCTTCCTTGGCATTTGACAATATACCTGTTGGTGGAAGGAGCGGAGAACTGAGGTCAGGTCTACCTAGACCACGAGTGGGCGGTCGGCTAATTAGTCCGGGACAGTGAGCGTTGGGACACCACCCAGGTCCGCATTGGGATATATGAATCCACGGCCTACTGACTTCGGCAGTGACATGGTTTCGTGCCACGCTTCTAGGATACAACTATTACCTTGTCAACGGTCCAATACAGAGTACACACACTCTACCTCGAAGCGGAGTTGTGAAAGACAGAAGTGAGTTGAAGCTTACTCATGGCTGACCACGACGCTAAGAGCTGACAGCACTAATCCAGAATTGGCAAGGCTGATCCCTGCCATTTTCATTCCTGTTTTGCGCTTGTTTGGGACTTTTGGTTTGTGAAGTATGATTGGTCACTCCTGACTCGTGCTTATTCTACTGCTTCTAGGTGGTTGGTAAAGATGAGAATATGTATGGAGGACACCGGTGTGAGATTCAGGCTCTATTATTTCTCCGCCTTGCTTTCTTCTTCCCACCCTCGTGACCATTCAGTATCCTTAACCAACACTCCCTTTAATGGTGGAACAATTCCGTTCGCCATCCTTACAATAACAAGTACATAGCAAGAATTGGATAGTAATTAGTGGGGGTGTCCTTTATCGTTTCAGCCCACACTCGTTATTTCACAACACTCGCTGTACTAAAGCCAAACTCAGAGCAACACATCGGATCTGGTCAGCATGGGCAAGCTCACCATCACCAATAGTGCTTCCAACAACGCTTCCAATAATGGAGATCTGGAAAAACAACAGACCACACTACCACAGCCAACGGCACCCAAGTTACCCACAGCATCCACAAATCACGGAGGACTCACACTCGAGCAATACCGAGCTCTAGTAGGCATACCCCAAGAAACATCAAACAACAAATACACCCAAGGACAATCACAACCCATCCTACCTGGCCAAAACGGCTTCATAAAAACCTCCTACGGTTTCCGCTCTCTCTCCAACACAAATTTAACCGCCATCCAAGAAAACCTCCCCGCCCCCATCAGACCGGCAACAGTTTTAACAGGAGACCCCTCAACCCACAAACCCAGAATCCTAATCCTCCTCCGCCTCTTCTCCCGGCCCGCATTCGCCCGCCAATCCTCCACATCTCGCAATCGCAGCAACAACAACTCCAACGAAGCCGCCGAATACGCCACTTCGCTATACTACACGCTCGTCCGTGAAGAATCCGACCAATGGCGCCTCTACCACATCTACAACATAATTACCTACACCTGCCTCATTTTACAATTAGTCATCGCTTCCGCCTTAATAATACTAGGTGCCGTCCCTCTTCACTCAGCGCACCAAATCGCCATTGCTGTCCTTGGCGCCACAACAGGCGTACTAACAGGTCTTCTGTCTCTACTCAAAGGCCAAGGCTTTCCAAATCGTCTACTCCAGTACGCGAATCGTCTGCGTCAAGTCCGTGACAAGATGGAGTTTCTGGAACGTGCGTTGCGTGCGGGTGTGGGCGCGATAGTTACGTATCAGGATGTCATTGATTTGTGGAACGAGTTTGAAAATGTTCGGAATGAGAGGGAGATGAATCGGCCGGACGTTTGGACTACGTCTGCAAGCGCGACGGGTACGGGACTAGCGGGGATTAGTGGTGTTACGGCCACACAGTCGGGAGCTGCTGCTACTGGGCATGCGCAAGCGCAAAGTATGGCATTGTCGTCTAGTCAGCAGAGAACTGTCGTACCGGTGTCGGTGATACCGAAGGTGTCTTCTCCATCTGGGTCTGTGCGTGTGGTTCCTGGTGCGATGCAGAGTGGAGGTGGAAGTGCAACCGAGCCTGGGATGATATCCGGTAGTCGGGGTACTGTACAGGGCAGTCATTCGTGATTCTTGTTAATGGACGTTGTGTGTGAATCCATGTAGGAGAAATCCGAGGGATGTGTTCCTGGTGTGACTTGGCTCGTGGACGTAGATATGTACCTAGCTACGCACGTATCTTGGGTAGATACCTATAAGGGATATTTTGTTTCACACAAACATCTGTGGCTACCGACGTTGACAATCTCACGTGCTCTTGACAGTCTCGTTCTTGCTGCAGACGAGTCTTTGTAAAGATGGAAGAGAGTCTTATACAAAGTTCGGCAGGTGCTTTTTACTTACTACATTAGCAGTTCTACTAAAAATGATATTTTCATCTTCTGCTTAGTCCTTTTTCTGTTCTTTTACATCCTCGTTTCAACTTTACCTCTGCTAAACTTCTAAGGAGTAGTAAAGTTAGTTGTTCAAGTTAGGTAAGTAGCTTAGAGTATTCCTTTTTCAGGAAGTGCGTTTTACCTAAGTACATGTATGACTATAGCTCTACTAAAAGGTTATATTTTTATCTTAATTTTAGTTCTTCTTCTGTTCTCTTTCACTCCATTCTCACCTTCATCTCTGTTGAACTTCTGATCAGTAGTGAACTTGTTTATTTCAACTACGAGAATTCGGGTATTGAAGTTTCTTGGTGTATGCGTGTATTTCCTAGTAAAGTTATGTTTTCGCAATAAAGGGGTTTCTGCTGTAGATGTACGGTAGATCAACGATTGCATACTGTTAACACAAGTTGTATGTTAAGGTACTTACGTACGTACATACACAGGGACATTTATTGAACCATTGTTCCATTGATTCATTGCAAGAGACCAGCTCATTACAACAGGTACGTACCCCTCTGTCCTAATCTATCCTTTCCTGTCCCGTATTTGATTGTTCCACACAGCACCACCCATTACCAAACGCTATACTCGTTATTCTCATCCCAACCCTCCACAAAACCACCAGCACGAGCCATATCCGCATCAACAACTGCTCTTTGATGCTCTCTCCTCCACTCAACATACTCAACCTTCCACTTCCCCGTCTCTGGATCCGAGAGACTACACTCCAGAACGTCGTTGTAGACCTGTAGCTGTAGACGGAAGCCACGATTTGGATGAACAATGGAGCGCTTTGATTGGACGTATGCAATTGCGCGTTTGTGGATATGTGGAGATATGGTTTCGTCCACAGTATCCAGCTCGATGGTGAAGAGTTCAGGTCTATATTTGAGGAGGTATGCTGTTACCAGGGTTGCTGATCGTGACATACCGGCGTAGCAATGAACTAACACTGCACCACCTTGTATTGTTTGGGGTTTTCGTGCAGCGATAATGAGGTTCGTGTTGTACGGGGCAACGGCAGTGGAGGTTGATTGTGCTCTTGACATTATGCCGATTGCTGGCGTTGCTGTTACCTGGCTTCGCGAGGTTGTGGTCTTGACTGGAATGCCTGATATAGGGTGTGGTATTGAGTCTGGTGGTGGAGCTGTGGCTGTAGTGGTGGATTGAGCAGAAGCTGGAGAAAGGCTTCTGCTTCGTAGCTTGTCATCTTTTGTCTTGACGGATTGGAGCTTCTGAACAGCAGGAGACGTCTGGTATGAGTTGCGCTTCTTGTGATCTAGGAACTCTGTAATACCTGCGTGGATATACTCGCCTGTACGTTCGAAGTGCTGCAAGAGATTGACGTCTGCAGCATCATCTTCACAGATAACCAAATGGTCAATTGCTGTTCCTTGACCGACTGCCTTTGGTATATCCTGTAGTCCATAGATGCTTGAATCGCTTGAGATGATGGTCAGAATGTGTGACACTTTGGGGAACCCTTCTGGAGCTTCTCCCAATAGATAAGCACCAGCTGTCTTAATGTTTGATAAGAACAGACCAGGAACAATCTCATTTGGTTCTGGTGGTCCTTCTGTTGCAAATACTGATTCCCAGGTATCGCCTCTTCGTAGGTTGTTCTGATTCAAAGTTTCAATCTGAGAAGTTGGCCAGGTTGATGTTCCTGACGATGATATGGTAAGAGCGGTTGTTTCCTGCTGTGTTGGAGCTTTTGGTGGGTTGCACAAGATCGGTGTGGATCGCGGGCTGGGAGTGTCAGACATTCTGTTGTTTGAATCGATCTTTGTCAAGAAATATAGACTTGTATGTTAACAAGATCGGTATCGGTATTGCGACTGGAACTGGAGCAAGTGTTGACAGCGACGGAGCAGTGATACTGCTTTCTATAGCTTCATTGCCCCTCGTGACAGAAGTGTCTTTGTCACGACCATCTTGTGGAATGTGGACGCCGTCGTGGGTGGAATGAACCGTCCATATAGATCGATACCTCTGGTCGTCCAGAACATAAGCAGTTTTTGTCTTTGTTAACCATATATATCGCTGACGCAACCATTTCATCGGCATGGCGTGTACACACAGTATAGCCTTCTGTGCTATAAGACTGTCGTTTCCTTCACAATATGTGCTTCACTCCCAACGCCACATGTTCAGCTAAACATGTGGTTTGTAAAGGAGAAACGCACATCCCCCAAGTTGACCCTCATGGGTATCCCGTTCCTTAGTTGTCATCTCCATAAGCGTTGGATCCAGCACATCTTGGAATAAGCCAAGGACGACCACGAGAACACATTCTCATCATCTATTGGGTCCTTCACTCCTGTGCTCCAGGCCGACTTACCAGAGATAAATCCACCTGAAGTAATATGTATACATGTATATAAGTAGAAACAATAATCAAAGACTAACTAATTCGATCACTTATATCAGCTCATCAGGGTCAGATTGGCCATGAGCTATTGAGCAAACAGCATCATTGTCTGTTCTGCCCCAATTTGACCTGGACAACTGGAACTTCAAAGCTTTGCATAAGGGGTTTTTGTAAAGCCATTTGTTCAAGCTAGATGGTGATTTCCACAGAGAAGAAACATTTCATGAAGGAAACGACAGTTATGAGAGGTGTTGAAGCCAAGCGAGCCAGGAGCAAACATAATAGGGGTATCTACCAAACATGGCGGGTACATGCTCGGCTAACCTTCCAGCGGTATCTCCCTCGACTACCGTATATGTCAAAGAGCACATTCCTTTCTTCTTATCCCGTGTTATGTTTGTTCGATAATCCTGCAGAAATTTGACGACAAGCACACCATTGACTTTATTGCTCGATATGCTTAGTACTCTATGCAACTGCGACGATTCACCCACGGATCATTGTTCGTGCCAACAAGGTAGTGCTCGAAGTGCCGTTTGGCATAGGAAATCATATGTTTACAGCTCCTATTGTTTATTTGATCTTGTTTTTGCAAGCCCAGGCATACGAAAGTTATTTACTATTGCTTGTCAAGCTATGTGTTGCTGCTTGGCTGACGAAGACATGACTCAACTTTTCACAACTCATCCTTGAGCTGGATAAAGTACGCGTGCGGTATTGGTCAACAACTCAACTCCATCTCCTGGCCGCTCGACATGATCCAAAACTCTCGTATCATCAGGATCGGTAGGTCCGTTCCGCAACTGTCTATCATTGAAAAAAGTGAGGTACTCAGGCTTTAATCTCCATCTCGGGGGCTGGGCATCGTCATCGAAGAACCAGAACTGACAATCGAGTTGGTCCCACACCTCACACATTTCGTAGAAGCCTGGATTCGGACAAGCTACCGGACGTTCGAACAGGATACAGCTCAGAGCTTGGGATGCTGTGAGGTGAAGTGCCCAGATGAGGTAGGACATGACTGCCGCAACTGATCGTGACATACCTCTTCTACAGTGCACCAGGATACCGTGTTCCTCGCTGCTTCGGGTTTGAATGGCGTCGTGGATGAATCTGCAGATGACTGATGCACATACTTAGACTTGGTAGTTCAAGGTGGGGGCCGACTTACTAGGAAAGTACTCAAGCAAATTTGATTTCTTGTTATCACTGATCCTCATGATCAATCGGTGTTCTGGGGGGAGGTTTCGGCAGCTACCTGGGGTCATGGGTTCCAATTCGTCACACAAATCTGGTTCATTCGGATTAGTGGGTTCCGGATCCATAATAGACAGCATGTATTTAATCCTGTCCCCAATCTTTTCCGTGGGGACCTTGTCATTCAAGTATGCATGGGCGGTCTCGTAGCTTAATAATGTAAGTGTTCTAGAACGGCGTCTCAAATTCGTATCATCCACTTACTTGCTAATCCATATTCTCTGTGTGACATGTGTCATATGTATGCCATTCAAGATCTCCAAGTTCCGTTCCATTTCTCGAATGTTTCTCCTCGATCGTGCAACAGCTTCAAGAAGTACCCGGTGATTATACCCAACTCGTTGCCACGCCTCTTCGAGCTCATTATCGCTGACCGGTTCTTGATTGTTACTGAGGGCAATCAAGCTCGGATCCTGCTCCCACCATAAAGCGCCCGACATCATGACCTCCTCTGAGCCTGTGGGTTCATTATGTTCGTCGTCATCATCATCATACACAGCGCTTCTAGTGTCGTCGTCATCTTCGTCCTCTTCATCATCACTGTCGTCGCTCACGGCGCATTCGCTGTTGACGTACACGATCTCTCTAGTATTGTCGTGTCTATCGTGTCGAACTTCGCGTCTATCATACCTATCGTCACGGTCCTCTTCTTCATCGTATTCATCAGCACTGCGGTACTCAACGTGTTCGTTAAAGTGTACTGGCATCCTTGGTTTGAGAACCTTTGGGAGGGTTGATAACGCGAGTCGAGATTCTACAACCTCGTTATGTACTTCTTTGATCTCTCGATATATTTGATGAACCGGTTCGAGACCAGCAAATTGGTCGCGGTGGGACTCGCTTCAAGTACTCGATGTTGCAAACCATGGTGCTAGCAATCAGAACTTGAGTGTGCTCTGTGATTGCATTGATAGCGATAGCTGATTGTAATGGCACAAACAGTAGCGATGAATTCAAGTCCATGTTTGTAAACTAGCGAATGTATCAGCTGTCTCGATGGTGCTTCTTGGTTGATTAGATAGGAAGCACAATCACAGAGGATGACAATTTGTTCTCGCCACGGAAAGCTATGAATCATTACCCATGATTAGCAGGCACTACTACCTGGCTCATGCATTCGAGCAATGTTCTTCGAGAAGGATCGTTACTCAACCAATCAGCGGGTGTGAGGCATGTACTGTGTTGCACTACGTTGTGCTGTACAACTCAAGAGCCTGCACACATGTATCCAGCAGTCCACGTGTGGCAGTGCTAATACAACAATTGTTTGGTCCTGGCCCAGGTAGCTGCGGGAGAGCTGACAACCCATTAGGATTCTCATACCTGGAATAGCAATTAGTGGAGCACTTTAGAAACTGTCTCTTCGATAAGCGCGGCAACAGTAGTCGAAAACAACCAGAGATAGGTACCTGACGCATGGTAGAGGCAGACACATTGGGAATGCGAGATTCGAAAACGATCTCTTCGAGTAGTTGTAACTCGCCAAGGATAGAGTATCATCAAGGAGCGCCTACACGTGATCGTTTGAGGTCCACAGCCGTCACTGCTTGGACTTCAAGTGAAGTAATGATCCAAAAGTTCCAACTCCGTCTTGTCAGCATCCAGTTAACCATCTCGTCATAATCGTCTCAACTCCTGGACTGAAAGCATTGACTTGGAACACTGTTCGACGATTTTCAGTTGCCAGCACTGAGCCTCATCACTTTTAAACTCGTCTTCTGAATTGTGCCAGCTCTCGATGAGCGACCCCATGAGCTACGGACTTTGAGGAAGGCGTCAGCTGCTGAACAGTGTCCTGTAGAGTAGCTCTTGACGAAGTGAAATTGTCGGCTCCTGTTGCCAGAGCTTGAACGGTTCATAGTAGCTATCGTAGTGAGTACACTCTTCGTGCCTCTTTTGCATGATACGTTCTTCGCAAGAGTATCCTAGCTGCAGAAATTGCTGACTGAAGAGAGTTAGGCATCCGAGCAGCCGCGCAAGCAACCTAACCGACCAAGCAACCGAGTAAAGGACCAACGAATTGACCAAGTACTACTTCTCATCAACTGTCTAGATGTTTAGGCAACGCAGCCCTGGTAGTTCGAAAGACCAAAACTCTGTCTCTTGAAAGCTCGGGGTGGGGTGAAATCCGGCTCGTCGTCGTCGAGGAACGTACGCTTGGCCGCGATGAGAGGTCGATGAGTCGATGGTGGAGGCACGGAGTTGGGCCCTTGTTGTTTAGTCGGCTGTGCGATCACGTTGAGTGTTTGGTTATTGGTGTAGAGACTTATCTTAGTGGATTCGGAACGGTGGAGCGTGGGTAGGCAGCACCCCGTGCGGTTAGTTCATCGAGTAAAGCCTCGTATGCAGGCGACAACTCATGGGAAGCTTGTCTTGATTGCACGATGTGCTCATTTGAGGAAATTACTTGAAAAGGGTGGCGTCACGTGACTCTTCCATTTATTGGTCCAGTAATGCCTTCACCACAGCACCAACCTTTCTCAACGTTCCTGGCTTATCGTCTTCTCCAGCCATTTCACTGCCTGGCTTATCAGTAGCAACAGGTCGTTGGACCAGCCTCAAGGCACCCAGATCTGGCGCTCGATCATCACTATTCTCGAACCGTTTGAGCTTCAGTTCCTGCTGAAAATTCGTGTACTCTTCCTTCTCATGGTACTCAATAGCATTTGTCAAGAGATCGCATTCCAGCTGCTCCCAAAGCTCTAGTTGTCGTATGAAGCCCAAGTTAGGCTTTACCACTGGTCGCTTCGAGCGCAGGAGTTCAAGAGCAGCCTTCAACGGTAAACATTGTGCCCATATCAGATAGGCGAGTACGGCAGTAGCTGATCGAGAAATGCCTTTATGACAATGTACAAGGACTGGTGAATTCTGTGACAGGGCGGTATGTATATATGACACCACTTCAGGGAAGTGCTCAATGATGTTGGTGTTGGAAATGTCGCGCAGTATTACTTGCTTGTTCTTGATGTCGATGCTTGCTATTGGTTCCAATTTGTCTCTGTGGTCTGAATGGCCTGAATAAATAGAGAGAATTTGGTGTATAGCTGGTGCATTGACCGCGGTGAAGGTGCCTCTGAAATATGCTGATGCAGTATGGATGCTAATGAACATAATATCAGCTTTATGTATATACCACTTTTGGAGGTGTAGCGAAGGCAGGGAGCAGGTGTACAATAGGGGAAACCCGAAACAAGAGGTAATGAGCAACACTTACTCTGAGATATATAAACTTGGAATGATTTGGTCTGGTAGAGGTGGTGTAGGAGTTGTAATTGTTGACTGTGTGGACTATGTTTGTTTTTCCTGATCGGTTGGTTGATTGCTGTTTGCCATTTTTGTGGCAGATCGGTCGCATGGAGTTTGTAGTGTAGAAAGAGCGTAGTCCCACTGCATGTTTTCGAAGTGAAAGATCTTTGTATCTTGGAGTCATTGTGACCAAGTGGAACAAGTTCACTACACTTCCGGTTTGTCTTCAGGAGACAACAATTGGTGTTGGTGAAAGGGTCGAACGAGGCAACTCTGTCCAAGAACAAGTGATCCTTTCGTTGGTCATAAACCACGCTTATTGCTCTGTTTTTAGCCATTTATCTAGAATTGTACATGGTTCTGGTGTATCTAACACCCTGGGCATACTCGCTCATGTCCATGTATTGTTGTTCAGAAGAGCAGTCATACTGTCTTGCAGTCTTTGAACGTCTGTTGCGTTCTGAAGTCCATGACCTGCAACAATGGTTTTGCATATGTTCATAATTTGGGGAACAACCCAACTTTGTTCAGTACAGCTCTGCTCGAGACTTCTTTGGGGCGAGAGTGAAAATGTCGACCAGACACGGAATGCAGAGTGAAAGTCTTATCACTGCTTTTCGAACCAGAACAGCGTTGCAAGTTCCACGTTGGATAAGACCGCACCTAGGAGTTCTTCTGTGATCAGTGAAGGGTTGTAGTGTTTAGACCCAAGCGTTCTACCAGCTTCGAAGATACAAGACTTGTGAGAAGAAGTTGCATCGTCACGATTGATGAGACTGTCACGATCAGTATCCCGTATTAGCTTAGATATATACCATGGGGTGTACAATGGGCTCGTTCACATACCTGGTCAATAAAGCGTATCACCCACATGTACACTTTCTAGTCCGATCTTTTGCACCAACAAAAGAGCGACTGCACCAACCGATCCATAACATTCACATCATATAGGACCATACCAGTACACCGATCTTGTATGAGAATGTCATCTCGAAGTATCAATGGATCAGCTTTGAGCCAGCGTCCAGACCAAGTACCTCCTCATAGCGAGCTCCTCGATGGTGTTCCCGAGAATGCGACTAGCGAGCAAATTCTTCAGTTCCTCACGAACGCAGCGAGCAGGCTCGTTCGCGACCCAGGTTGTCCATGTCTGTACTGCACAGGACAGTCAAGTAATTCTTTTCTTGTGCTGGAGAAGGCATGGAATGCAAGAGCGGCTCAGGCTCGAATGTATACTTCGTTCCACAGCACTGCGCCAAGCATTACCATTCAGCAATCTCGCATGCATTTCGGTTCGGATTTTGCTCGCTTCCAGCCCCTTGATACTCAAGCAGGTTCAATCAGAGAACCAGTAGAGCAACTTCGTCAAGCATCCAACACTCGTGTCTTGCTGGGCGAAAGCACAATTCGATCTCCTGTTGAAAGTGGAGGCTATCACTCTGCCATGTCAGATGCTGCCACTCCTGCGCAGGACCTCCCAGCCAGATCACAGCCAACAGCAGCACAGCCGTCCAGCTCAACTACCTCCCCGGCACAGCCAAAGCGAACTTCCAAGAAGTCAAAAAAGGAGCCAAGTCGAATTACATTTCACCAAGGGCAAGATGGACAGCTGACATATCAAGGCAACACCATCCGCAACGAGCCCGGCATGGTTCCACGAGATCTGACGAAGGGTCATCGTGCACGAGCCAAAGCTGACCTGAGCCTGCAAGCACAACTAGCTATACTCGCACAAAGTATCAGAGAGCGTCAAGAGCGTCAGAGTCTCCAAGACACCTCAGCGCAATCAAGCAGACAAGGCTCGAAGTCTGGATCGGAAAGCAAAGGAAATGATGACAGTTCTGGGGCTGCATCTGCGACGGCTTTAGGACGTTGATTCGAATGAGGGTGACAATGGCCAGCCCTAAGTTGGCCCGGTCAGGAGAAGCTTAGGTCTCAGGAGCGGCATTCGGACTCGAGGCTTCGGCAGGCATCGTGGTGGAAGAGGACAAGGCAGAGACGACGCTGGTAATGGTGCACAGACGCGATAGAGGATTTTGGCAATGCTGGCCAGTTTCGCGGGCCAGACGAGATCAGTTGGATCACCCAGAAGTGTCAGAAAGCACATTAGGTACATGAGACGGCTTGAGTTGTCGATTCGACCGCTGAAAGCAGAAGATCCAGGCTTTGAACATTAAACCCAGTTGCAACACTGTAACCCCACGTCAGCTGCTGTTTATTGAGGATGAACTCCCACACTCTTTCGTCGTAAATCTTTTGCTTGTCAAGCTTCGCCTTAGATTTCGTTCACTGCGCCGCTATCGCCTACTGAAACTTCATGGTGAGCCACAAACGACGAAGCATACCGAAAACGGTACTGTTTAACCATCTCCCAGATGTCGTAGAGCTCTCTCAGGATGTAGACACCATACAACGACATCGCCCTTCCTCCTCCAGTCATCATGTGCGTGACTATTGAAAAACCTCGCACACTCCGCATATGCACTTCCCTCAAGCACTCTCTTCATCACCGGCTCCAGCTGCTCGAAGAACAACACATAACCTGGCCAGGTCCTCTTTCCCCGAGCTTCGTTATCGCCACCTTCGCCCTCATTCAGCCATATTTCGTACGGTTTCTGTGAATTTGTCCACAGGGTGTTGGCACGCTCTTTCGCGAAGATGCCAGGCTTCGGCTTCAGCGCCGGTAGGATGTCGCGAGACATTCGGCGCTTGATCCATTGAACCGGTTCATTGTAGAAGATGTCAGCTTCGTCGACGTAAGTAAGTTTGGCTTCCGGATCCAGGTTAATAGGCGGCTCGCATGTCAGAGCCCATCCGGAAATGCCTGCTTCCTGTGAAGACGGTGGATAATGCAGATGTGATCTCCATGGGATTGAATGACAAGGCATAAAAGCAGCGAAGGTGAGATTTGTCTTTAACGTGTCGGAGTTGTGAAGGTAGTGAATCTCGAATTCTTGGCGGAGATAGTTAGTAGCAGCGATCACGCCTGAGCCGTGGACCAAGGAAGTGTAACCCGCTAACATCATGTTCACGATCAGGTAGACAGTGATGATCAGCCAACCACGACGTCCAGCTTCTCCCAAGACGATGTTCCCGACATATGTACTGGACGGTGCGAAACCGATAACCCGAGCGAAAGGCGAGGCAGCGAGAATATGTAGTGCCGGTAGAATTGGGTAGATGAATCGGACTTCTTTATGCGACAACACTGAAAGAGCAGCAGGCAAGACCAGACTGAGGACAGCAAGTCGATGGAGCGTCAAGTTCGACTGTATGGTCAACGATTTGAGGCTTTCGCCGCTCGTGACCACCTCATATAGCCCCATTCCAGCCCATATCAACGCCCCTGTAAGTAACAAAGGATAGCCTTGGGTCAAATAGTAATGCCTGTTGTTGTTTCCGTAAAACACTGCAATTGACTGAAATACATTGAACTTCAAGAAGTTCCAAGGAGGGAACGTCCAAACACCGTAGAAGATGCGGTCGACTAAAATAGAAAGTACGAGGACAGCACCGCCACAAGAGATACCTTCTTTCAGGAATGCAGTGATCTCCCTATGCATGCGAAGATGCCACATGCCTCTACCAAAAGTCATCAGAGTCAGCACGATCCAGATTATCGCATTCGTGGGCCGCAAAATGACCGCAAAAGCAGCACACAGTATGGCTCTTCGCAGCCTTGTAGTCTCATCTGTTTCACCCCTTGCAGAACCATCAGTCTGACGGACACGTAACGCCTTCTCGTCGACCTGAACCCCTACCTCGTCCCTTGCTAGTGCCCAATGGAATGGCCAATTGTATAGTGCTGCAACTGTCAGGGATGTTTCAAGGCAGTTTGAGAATGTCCTCGTCGAGCAGAACCATTGCCATGCGCTGGTCACCGTAAGGACAAGTGTAAGCCATGCTTGAATCGAAGTTCTGCCATATATCTGCCTCGCCAATTTGTAAGTGTAGTAGTCTCCATATGCCGCTATAACTGCCTGTAGAGCCTTTGGCGCTGCAAGCAACACTTCGGACCGCGTGGTACTTGATGTGTTGAAGAGTCGGCAAAATAGGTCGGAAGCTCGGTAGGTGATCGCAAAGAGTGCTGGATGCACAGCCGACCGAAGATAGTTCTTCCATTCCTATACAGAGTTAGCACCTAGTATAGTCAATAGTCGTTGCTTGCGCACCCATGTGATCCAAGCTCCGCTACCTTCACCAAATGCTAACCACCATGCTGGCTCAAGAGATTGGTAGTACTCATCCGGCTGAAAGAACGTGCGTATCGTAAATGCGTCCAGTAGTCGGAAAGCTATGAGAAAGTATAAGACATCGATCGTTCTCCGTGTTACGACTACGGGATCATTCGTCTGTGGCATGTTCAGCGTACGATCTGCGGGCACACTCGCGCTCGAGGATCTGGCTGTTTGCGAAGGCATGAGGTGCGTCTGCCATGCCTTTTGTATCAAGATTCGGTCCTCTCGGATGTTGAATATTAGAGCTTGCTGAAATCATTCTGGTAAGCCTATCAATGGTAATATGTTTTTAGGTCACACATGTGCAGGGACATCAAAAATGGTGGGATATTTAGCTGTTTCAGGTCAATCTTGCACGAAACTACAGCACCGGAATTCTCCCAATGCAGAAGTCGAAGATCGTCACAGTTCACGTACGATGCAGCACACACGTTGAGAACGCAGGACAAGAGTTGCGGTCAAGTTTCTACACATGCATGTTGTTTGGCTCTACTTGAGGAAAAGTCCGTGCAACGTAGCTATACCAGATCTAATTTCGATGGTAACGCCTGCTTAGTCTACCTTGCTTGTACTACCAACATGGTAGTGTTGCCCCATCATTGACTCGTAAACATTCAACGACCTTCGACCAAGTTCACTCTACTGTGACAGACTTGGCCAAATTTCGTGGGAAATCAACATTCAGACCCTCAGCAACGGCAAGCCAGTATGCCATGAGCTGCAGAGGGATGACGTTGAGAAGACCTTGAAGGAGATCACAGGTCTGTGGCACTTCAATTCGTTCAACCTTTGACACCGGAAATTCGGGGTCGTCCTTGTTACAGATGACAATAGGTCGGCCACCTCGAGCAATAACCTGCTGGTAAGCGTTTAATGACTTCTTGAAGATCTCGTCTCTCGTCAGGATCATGACGATCGGAAGGTTCTCGTCCACAAGAGCAAGCACACCGTGCTTGAGCTCACCAGACATAACAGCCTCGCAGTGCAGATACGAAATTTCCTTGATCTTCAAGGCACCTTCCAGAGCTGTCGAGTATTGGCTGCCTCGGCCGAGAAGTAACAGCGATTTCTGGTTCTGCAAAAACTTGGCACATAGCTGCTTGATCGGTTCGTTGAGTTTGAGGATTTCTCGGAACTGGTCGCTGACCTTTCCCAGACCTTCGATGATCTCTTCTCGTCTCTTCTGCTTAGATGCACGATCCTCACTAAGGGACAACGCAAACATGATCATAGCAACGAACTGCGAGGTATAAGCTTTCGTGGAGGCAACACCAATCTCGGGTCCAGCATTGACGTGAACACCACAATGTGTAAGCATAGAGATGGAAGAACCGACGACATTGACGATACCGACTGTCAAGGCACCTCTCTCCAAGCAATATCGCAAGGCCATCAGAGAATCAGCAGTCTCGCCTGATTGAGACACGAAGACACAGGTGTCGTCTCGGAACACCGGTGCTTGTCGGTCCAAGAAATCAGATGCTAGCTCAACCGCGATAGGAATTTCTGTAAGCTCTTCGAATGCACCTCTGACAGCCATACAAGAGTGGAAACTGGTACCGCAAGCAATGAAAATAATACGTCGACATCTGCGGATTGTGCTGATATACTGTCTTAGACCACCAAGAGTCACAGCTTTGTTTGCAACATCCAATCGACCACGCATGGTATTGACCACGGATTCGGGTTGCTCAAAGATCTCTTTCTGCATGAAGTGGTCAAATTTGCCCTTCATGATCTCTTGAAGTTCGAGTTCAATGGTTTGAATGGCTCGAACATTCGAAGTACCGTCGTCCTTAGTGAGTCGGTGAATGTTCAATTGACCGTCGTGAATGTGAGCGATATCGTCATCCTCGAGGTACAGAACCTTCTTGGTGTGCTCGACCAAAGCTGATGCATCGGAGGATAGGAAGAACTCGGCTGGCTGCGGCATACCATCATCGGAAAGGAAAGCTCGGGATTGTGATCGATGAAGTAAGTTCTTGTCAGGAGGAGCAAGCAAACCTGTGCCAGCCATAGGAGACAGAAGGCCTCCTCTACCTCGAACTGCAACGTTGTGGCTAGCTCTCTCGGCAGACAGGGCTTTTCCAGCCTCCTCACCTTGCGAATACTCCACGTCGACGAAGTCAACCTTCATCTTCTTGGCGGTCTTGACACCGACCACAAGCGGCGAACCCTTCCGGGCAGCGATGACCTCGTTGGGATAGTGAACCGACTTCAAAAGAAGACCAAAGGCACCCTGCAACTCTTTGATGACAGCTTTAGCAAGACTAGTGAAATCCATGTCTGGATGTGAGTCGTATAGGTATTTAGTGAGTTTCGCGATGCATTCGGTATCGGTGTCAGTCTCAAAGTTGAAGCCCTTGCCCTCGAGCAGAGCCTTGAGCTCCTTGTAGTTGGTGATGATACCATTGTGGACCACCGCGAACTCCCATTTGGGATCAGACCTTGATATGTCAGCTTCATTCGTTTCTCTTCATGGTTTCTGTCTTGCTTACTTGTGAGGGTGGCAGTTTTTTCGAGAAGGTTGACCGTGGGTGGCCCAACGTGTGTGTGCGATACCGGCGTGGGAGTCAAACACCTTGGTCATGTCGACACCGGAGTTGTCAATGAGCTCACGGAGCTTGGCGACCTTTCCCACCTCTTTGAATGCAAAGACCTCATTTCGCTTGTCACCATCGACCGCCAGTCCAGCAGAATCGTAACCTCGATATTCTAGACGGGACAGGCCTGAAGTGGAACTAGTCAGCTTCGATTTAACCACCGAACTTGTAGCAATGCTCACCATTGACTAGAGTGTCGAGAATGAACTTTCGGTCCTTCTCGACGAGGTAGTTGATGTAGCCAAAGATTCCACTGTAGAACAGTCAGCCTGCGCCCTTCACACCGCATCTCAAGCTCGTACTCACCACATCGTGAGTTAGTTGAAAAGTACGTTCGTGTACAATCCTCCTGATACCGGGTTGTAAATTCCCAGTGTGGTTTCTCAATCTAAGCACCACGAGCGAAGAAGGGGTAGTGTTGTTGTGCGGTACTGCAAACAGTAGTGATGGAGGGGTCGTTTGTTATTGGACAAAGAAAGAGCGAACACTGCAAGGAGAAGCAAGAATGAACACGCAAATATTGGGTATCTCGGGAAGAGGCAGTAAGTTAGAGTTGGGAGGATGCAAGGAGTATATAGGTGTTCCTTTCCTGATACACACTGCAATGGCCCGTAAGCATGGGAGTTTTATGAAAAAGTGGTGCTGTGCTTATGTGCCAGTGCTTTGCTATGCACGGACAACATTTGACTGGAGCTCAGCACGTCGCATGCTCGCGTCCCTGGCGTCCCTTGTTAAGCCTCTTCCGCTCTAGTTTGATGCAGGTTCACATCGTACAGGACTGTTTAGCGCCCAGTTGGCCTGATCGAGTGAGAACTAGCCGCACGTTCCTTTTCGTGCTGCTGCAGTGACCGGCGGTATGAAAGTTAACCAGCACTGCCCTCCAAGCTGTGTGATGCCGAAACACACTGGTGTCCTAAAGTCACGGCTACGCAATGGGGCTGAAATTTTCAAGGCGCAGCCAATGGTGGTGGCCATATTCATCTGAGACTGGCGCCACGGTATCCATTGATCTCCGGCCTTGGACTCTATCAACAGCTGTATCGGGGATTTATAAGTTTAATTTTAGATGTTCCCGTGTGTTTGCCTTACGCCTCAATATTGCACAGAGTCTCAACATGGGCCGCTTTCCTTGTTCTGCTACCCATGTACGAGGAATCACGCATTCTCCAAGACCACTATAGCAATAGGGGTAGAAAATGGTGTCACCACATTCAAGACAGTCTAATATCACCAGAGCCCTCTCTAAGCAGCAACTAGGTGGGCTCTTCATGATCAACGAGATGCCCAAGCTTGAAATTTAATCACAATTCATCCTGGTGGATCAGCCTTCACCCTGGAACCGACCAGGCATAGCGATTGAAACGTCTCGTGAGACATCAAACCCGGTTGAGGCTTCAATCTCAAAGCTGATTCGTCCTTGGCAAATGTCATTGATGCCAAGGCTCTACATTCATCTAGCTTGCTTATATATGCTGACATTTTGATATCAACAGCAAGGTATATGGTCGATAGTGACAGCTCTTCAAAGCTCCTCGACCTCGTGATGGTATGTTGACTCGAAGATAGGTAAACATACTGAACATCGCAATTTTCTACACGCTGCAAGGTGCTTGGTTGTCAGCAATTATCGGCTCCAAAGCCCGTCAGGATCATAACCGGCAACTTTGAATTAATGTCCTTATGCCGTGCCTTCGTTTCTCATGTACTGCTCTGAAGGCCTCCCAAACCTCAATGATACCACCTGCGTTTTCCTACCGTTTTCTTCCCTTGCAGCACCAACGCCGCAATGTCTGTTCGCACTCTGCAAATCCACGCAGTAGTTATGAAGCTCAAATTGAATCTAATGCCGATGGTTCCGGCCATTGCGAAAAATTGGCAACTGCCGTCTCGGAACCAGATGTGGTGATGTAAAGACTGATCATAGCCAGATGATGTACACGCACGACACATCACAGCAATTGCGGCTTCATTGCCATGCCTGTAATTCGGATTCAACACAAAAATATTCTACACAAGCAGAGTATCATCTTCGACGTCTTTCAGGTCCAGCATTGATCACAGATTGAGCATCTCACTCAGTTTGTATCTGGAGCATGTCTTTTTCTTATAAGAAAGTCGTCGTTATTGGCGCTACATCAGGTATGCCCATACCCAGCCTTAAACATTCTGTTCCCAACGGCTGGAGCACTCCCTTCAGCAATTGCTGCTTCTCTTGTCTAACTACAGTCCACCACAGGCATCGGTCTTGCCCTCGCCGAACGCCTCATCGAAAACAACATCTTCGTCATCGCCGTCGGCCGCCGCAAGGAGAACCTAGCAGAACTCGTCCACAAACACGGCCATGACAAAGTCCAAGCCGTGCCAATGGACATAACCCAACTAGACTCAATCCCAAACTTCGTCACAAACATAACATCCACCCATCCGGACCTGGATCTAATCTTCCTAAACTCCGGCATCCAACGCTCCATCGACTTCAGCAAGCCCGCCGACGTAGACCTAAACATCATCCAGCAAGAATTCACAACGAACTACCTCGCCCCCGTCGCTCTCACAAAAGCATTCATGCCCTTCCTACTAAAGCGAAGCGAAGAAGGTAAAACCAGTGGTATCCTATTCACCACATCCGGCCTGGCTCTGATCCCCATGGCCCGCTGTCCAAATTACTGCGCCACCAAGGCTGCAATGCACTCCTTCATCCTCACGTTACGTGAGCAGCTGCGGAATAGCAAGATCAACGTCATTGAATTGTACCCACCCGCTGTTCAGACGGAACTTCATCATCCGAAGAACCAGCCAAATTTGAAAGGACGGAGCGATTTTGGGATGCCGCTGGATGAGTTCACTGATGAGGTAAGCAGGCTTCCCCTCCCTATACGCAATCGACCCCTGTGCTCTGCGTGCAATGTATTGAGAGCGGAACGTTATGCTAATACATCTACCAAACAGGCGTGGAAGGGTCTAACAGCAGGCAAAGACCAAATTCCAGTTGGCACCGCGAAGGATGCTTTTAAGAATTTTGAAGAAAAAAAGCAGGAAATGTTCGCAGGCTTCGCAGCACATATGCGGAAGCAGGAAGAGGAGCAGGCAAACCAAAAGTAGATTTTGAACATTTTCTAAGGAATTGTGGGAGGACACCCGTCCCGAAAACGTGTCCAATGTAGGCTTTTCCTGACCAGATATACAGCCGAGTTTCCCGTTGAAATGGATGTAGACTTCCCATAACCAATAATCAGCTAATAAGTTTTTGCTCATTTTCTTCAACACTCGAGATGTGCCACCCATTGCCTGAACACGATACGACGCCGCCCAAGCCCGATTATCTGACTGTTGACAGAGTGAGTACTATACGCTTGAATAAGTTGGAACGCTTCATCCCATCAACCTAGAAAACTCCAGAGAGATGCAACGCCTTCCCACCACTCTTGTCCTTCCCCTTATTCCTCTTCCTCTTCTTCCGCTTTCCGCGCTCCTTTTCCTCCTCCTCACTATCATCATCAGAGTCTCCATACTGCACCACCTCTTCCTGGACCTCTTCATCGTCATCGCTATCATCCTCAGCATCCTCCCACTCATCCCCATCGTCACTATCCTCGCCCACTCTCTTCCCCACACCATTCCCACCCACCGCACCTACCGCACCTTCAGCGATCTGCGCCTTCGTCCAAATCTTCACCGTCGATCCACCCCCACTAATCAACCTATCCCCCTCCTCATCAAAAACCAACGCCACCACCCCCTCAACCTCATCATGCTTAACATCCCACTCCCCCAGCACCCCATTCCTCCCAATCCTAACAAACCGAATCCGCCCATCATCAAGTCCACAAGCCACAACCTTCTCATTCATTTTTAGTCTATTCGCCCCAGGCAAAAACGCCCTCGAAACCTCACAAAGCGCATCAATAGAAGCCCCATCTCGATCCACGACAATTCGTTCATCAAGATCGTCCCATGCGCCGCGCTCCCAGAGACTCAAAATGCCGTCACTTTGGCCAACGAGGACTTTTTGACCAACGCTTGTTCCGCCTTTTTTTAGGCCGGAGACGACGAGGCAGGATGATAGTTCGATTTCTTGGGGTTCGCTTGTTGCGATGACGCCTTTGCGGAGATCTGTGACGGCGAGGGTTGAGCCGCCTGCTGTGATGAATTGTTTTGGGAATCCGCTTGTTGAGGTCTCTGATGGGGGGAGAGTGGCTAGGGCGTTGACGTGCTCGTCTCCGTGTGGGCGGTCGATTCTGATCGGTTTTGTCGAGATAGTATACCCTTCCTGCTCGTCTTTTCCATCCATCTGACCTCTCTTCCTTTTCTTTTCCCCGGACTGCCCCTGTCCCTGCTTAACATCAAACAAATACAATCTCCCCTCATCAGTCGCAACAACGCAATGCATCCCCGTAACCTCAGCCACCAAAGTCGGCGCATCAACCCCTCCTTTTTCAGAGTGCGGCACAATAACCTTCGCCACAACCTTCCCCGTCTCACTCTCAAAAATCTTAACCAATCCATCCGTGCCCGCAGAGTAACATAACCGACCATCATGCCCGAAACACAGCGTTCTGCAACTACCTTTATGCCGGCGCGTTTTCCATACTGTTTCGACGCTGCCTAGGCCATTTTCTGACGCTGTGCTTGAGCGGCGGCGGGTTGAGAGGATTGAGGATGTGCCGTTGCCGTTTCCGTTGCCGTTTGGCAGTTGTGCTGGTGGTGGAGACGAGGAGTCTTCATCTGTTGTTGTGGTTGTACTCGGCACCCGAAAAGCAAGGACATGGCCTGTTGCGAGACCGACTGTGAGAAGCGGTTGTCCTGACTCCCGTCCTGGACGGAGCGCAAGACAGAATAGGTCGGATGGGAGGGGGAGGGTGCATATGTTCGTGAAGAAGGGTGAGGATGTCATTTTATGTTATGTACCCTGTGCGCGTGTGAAATGGGGGCTCGTTCTCGTTGCGGTCGTAACCATCGATGGGTGGATGTAACGTGCGGAGTGGTTATAGAGGAGTGTGCTACTTTGCTATGAGAGATTCGTTTTCACACTCGCTGTGGAAAGTGCGCAGCGGAGTGCGGTGTACTGTACTGTGAGGCTGTAGATCGTTTCCGCCGTGCGTCGTGCTCGTACTCGTGAGATGTAACTTGACAGCCTTCTGCGGTCACAGGTCTCTGTATCTCGCAATACCCTGTTGTACTATGCTATATCATACGATATCAATACAGAACATACACAACAGAGGTGAGTTAGGTTTGGAATAAATCTACAGTTTTCTGCGAATAATTTGGTCGGACAATATTCGGGGTTTGGGATCTGCAGAAGCTCGAGATCTGATATAACCTTATTTTCCTCGGAGTATTTACCTGTGTTCTGTGTGATGTGGGCATGTGGGCATGTGCATGTGCATATGGAAGATATTAAACACAGTACTTAAGGTACAGTCCAGCGTAGCCTCACTGTGATATCTATCTCTTCAGGGAGGATGTATTATTTACACTACTGGTGATGAATGTGTGGTGTGAGAACGGTGGAATTGTGAAATAGCAATAATACACAGATAAAGTGTTCTGTAGTTCGGAGAAGCTGAATTATACTGTACCGTACACGTAGGAGATGATACAGTTCATAATCATATATCGTGCCGCAGCACACCGTCTATCATATCTCATCTAATCTAGTAAAGTCTAATATATCTGCTTTAGTCCATCTCATCCAGCTCGTTTTCATCCTCATTCTCTGCATCTTCACTACCACCCACAGCACCAGCGTCATCCTCACTCACAAGCATCCCAATCAAACATCCATTCAACATCCCATCCCAATTGACCCAAGGATGAACCTCCGCAAAAAGCTTATCACTTGACCTGCCAGCACCTTTCATAAGTTCATCTCTACCACCAGGATGAAAGTCAAGATAGGCGCTTATATTGTACACCTTTCCTCCATACACTGTCCATGCATCTTTTCCCTTTCGACCATTTTGCGTCTTGAGTTGGCTGGGTGTTATTCTGCCCATCCTGTACGGGCCGAGAACGTCTGATGCATTGGTGCCTCTTAAGGTTATCGTCGCAGATGGCTCAGTGCTGCGCGTTAATGCGGCCCAGTCAAGAGGGCTATGACCAGGGGTGAGTATAACCTTTTTAGAAATTCGTTTGTTTGGCGCTTGTGTGGATGTTGTTAGGTTCATTGGAGCGAGAGAAGAGGATGATTGTGGCTGCATACGCGTGTTCCGCAGGATTTTCTGCTGTGGAACGCGAAGTGATGAGGCTGCGGAGGATGGTGGAGTCAGTACCTTTCCGTTTTGTGCTGGTGGTTGACGATTCGGAACAGCCAAGCGTGGGGAGGGTGCCAGCGAGGAAACAGTGGCAGGTTTTAGGCGTGGAGGGCTTCGAGCCCGCGATGGAGGCAGTGAAGATGGAGGTGGCATGGCTACGCGCTGACGAGCTTGTGCGGCGGCACTGTTGAGATTGGGTGCTGAAGACGGACGAGGAGGTGGGAGCATTGATCGCTGTTGGATTGTGGTAATATTTCCATTTGGCATGGGTGACACATGTATATCTCCTTCCTTCTGGCTGGTTGCTTCATCACTTCGTGAATGCTCTTGCTCTTTCCCTGGCATTGAACGCTCATGGCTAGGATCGTCATCCTCACTGACCACTATCGCAATGGTTGGCGGAGCCTGCTTTTGTTCTGCCTTCTCGTCATTTTTCGTGGGTAATGGCTCTACGATCGTTGGCGCTGGTACTGCTGTCGCATGGCTGTGAGATCTGCCATCTTCATTCGGAGTTCTCGTCCTTGTAAGAAGTGAATGTACGAGTACTGCTGCAATTAGGGTGCCCGCCGCGTATGCAAGATAACCCATGTCGACGTCGAGGAAACGCAGTAAACAGCGCTTAGCGACGGAGGAGAAAGCTTGGTACACATGCTGACGAGGTGCATGAAATTACTGTGAAGACATTCTAGTTGGAATTCGAGACTCTCCTCGCTGAGTGGAACATGACAGGGCGAGTCAAGTAACAGTGGCGTTAACAGAAAAAGGTCATGTCGCATGCTCCCGAATAGATCTAGACAGTGATTGGACAGGATTAGTCATAGCTGGAATAGGAGTAGTGTAAAGCTAACCGTGGAACATCAGACTGGCAGCCTGTTCCTCTTAGGATTACATATAACAAGGATCTAGCTACTCATAGCATTAAGTTCGCGAATTGATTCAGCGTTGTTGCTTTTGCACGACTGCACGCGACAGTCTCTGTCCATCTCTGACGCCTATGCTTGTATGCTGTTATCAACGCCGAGTTCTGCCTGTCACCCTTCACACCGTTTTATGCCCACTTGCCCAGCAGCGCCATCAATCCAGCACCAGCAAACATCAAGCCAACCGCGGCGAGTAGCGTTTTGAGTGGTGCATTCCGCATTGTTCTACTGAAAATGAACTCATGCGCCAAGAGCTCCACCAATCCAGTGTAGATCAGGATACCTGCAGATATCGAATCGAAGATACCATTGACCAGCAAGGTAGTTGCACTGCCAGGAGGATATGAGTTTCTGACACCAAGACCGATAGCGATCGCAATGGGTGTGGTAAAACCATATGCAGTACCAAGTGTGTAAGGAATCCATTTCTTCCCCTTCGGCCACGGTGTGACTGCAATTCTGGCGCCCAGACCAAGACCTTCGAATGTTTGGTGGAAGACAAGGACGATGAACAACGTCACGAACTCGTCTCCGGATACAGCCAATGTCAAGCCTATGAACACGCTGTGGAAAATAATGCCGAATTCGAGAATAAAGATCGCGGTAAGTTGAGCTCTGTAATCCTCGAAGCTGAAGGGGTTGTTAGCCTCTTCGATCGAATTGTGTCGCTCGCGGTGTCCAAAGTGATCAACGCCAGGTGCATGTGCACTCATCCTGCGACCGTCAAGTCCTTGTGAAGCCTCCTGGTCAAGTTCAATGTCTTTCATTCTTGCTGCCTGCGAGCCACTATCGAAGTGTTCAACTGGCGCATCAGGATCGGAGTACCGCATAACCATCAGTTCAACGAAGAAAAGAACCATTATGGTGATTAGTACAATCCCAGACACCCAATCGTACTCGGTGATCGCCCCAGTCAAACATGGGTCCCGAAGCGCATCTTCCGCCGGACTGAGGAGATGAACGAAAGCTGTCGCGATGATAACACCACTACCGAAGAATTTCGCGATGAAGAAGACGAAATCTGGAATACCAAGGCCTGGATGGTGCTTCGCGAATATAGGGAACACAGCACCCAAGGTTGAACCAATCCAAATGACGAAGATCGAAGCTATTCGAAGGTTCATCCGACCGTTATAGTCATTGCCGCTGTCACAGACTGGTGTTGTGTCGCCGCCATCCACATCTTGACGCGCGATGAGTGTGACGAGATTGCCGAGTTGATCCATGGTGGTCAGTGTCGTATCTGAGAATCAATTGAATGATACGACTTGTGGTTGCAAGGCTCGGATACTTGCAGCTGGTCAGTGTTATGGCGCTCCGATAGATTGGTTTGTGGTAAACTCTAACCTTCAAAGGTCTGATATTGTTCCAGGTACGACCCTGCTGGAGGCTCCAAGTGTGAGTATCACAAAGGTATGTCGACACTGCGTTCTTTATGCACGGGAGTAAGATGAACAAACCAGAACGCTACGAAAGTCCTAGGACTACAGTGTTTGATACAAGAATTTGAGGTTGTTATACAGGAGTACTTTTAATGTACTGTATGTCCGTTCCCAAAGGCTGAATTGAGGACTAGGGCCACTGGTGGGTCACCTAGAGTTTTGCCGCTAGACCTTCCACTCATGGCTATTGAAATCGAGGACCTTAGGATAGGCTATTCTAACTTTGATCAATCCGTGACATGTGGTTGGTTGTCGTGTAACTTACTTTTGTTGTCTGGTACTAAATTCTGCTGTTGAAGTTAGAGCGTGCTTGGCAGCGGGTTCTAAAAAACTCGACGCTCTTGGCAGCCGGTCTGAAAAACGCCTCGGATTGCTCATACAGTACAATAGCAGCAACAATAGCAGCAAGCATTTGATGAGCTGGAAGACCCGCTTACGAAAGATTCGAGCACTAAATACACATTGCATTCCGGTCTCCATCACGGAGCGCTGCAGGGTTGTCGGAGTATCAACTGGCTTCACCTTACATGAACCACATGCCGGGCGTGCCAATGAAGCTATTGCTCACGAGTCCTCAATTCCTCATGTAAGGTAATGGCTGTAAAGTATCGAGAATTGTAGGCACGAATGCTTGCTTGGCGATCACTACCAACCCTTTGTGCACACTGTGCAAGCCCTTGCGCCAGCCACCACGATGAATTCCGCTTCAGTGGCATTACATGGGATTAAACGGTTCCCCTGGTCCTCGAGTTAGGGCGTGATCTCGTCGCTTCTGCCTTGTGGTTGTGTCGTATGACACCTGAAAACAGAATCCCAGGCATCCTGCTGTGCTTGTTTTCACGCCTGCAGAACAAGGTGGCTCACTGAGGTTGTAATTCGAACGGTGCATGTGCACAAGCTTAAGTACTGACCTGTCGAACATAAACCATCGAATTCGAAGTTCATCGTTGAAACATGACGAGAAGTTTTGCCATAAGTGCGTGCTATACTCCCGTGCGGAGAATCGTAGCTCTGCAACCCCTTCTCGCATATCATCACAAGCCCAAAAGAGCTCCAGCCTCACCAAAGTTTCTTCTCTTTGGAACCGACTTCTTTTGTGGTAAAGTCAATATCCCCATGTACAGTAACGTCCCTACCAGGCCTGCGGACGATACAATGGACGCAGCGATCTGTCGAACAATTGATTGTTGTTTGCGAGCATTGATGAAGAATATTTGTTTCTGTTCATGCTCTCTGCGATCTTCGGTTGATATCGTCTGTATATCGAGCTTCCTAACCTCTGAGGCTGCAATTGTAACGGGAACTGAACTCGCAATACTGTCAAAGATATCTGAGACCAGTCTCGTCCATGATCTTTCACTCGATTGTTTGTAACGCAACTGTGCAGCATCCCCAAAATGCCTGTCAACATTTTCCTTTGTCCACCCACTGAGCTTGCCATGTTTGTTCTCCAAGGCATGCTGTAGCCACGGTTGTGGCAGGTCAGCGACCTGCATTTGCGCGAGTATACCCAACGCGAGACAATCCAGAGCCGTCATTTCGTCGCCCAAAAAGTACGCTTTATCTCCCAATAGCTCTTCGAGTGGCTCGAAGAAGTCGGCCGTAACTGCCTCGAGTCGAAATCTTGTCTGCTCTGCTGTACTGCCCAGTAGTGCAGTCACAGTCTGCTGTGTCCTCCGCAATGACTTTGGAATTTGTGCCATGAGACCTTCATTTTCCTTTTTCAGCTCTTTCTCACGGATAGCATCGACGTCAAGTCCACTCAAGCCCAGGTGTTCCGATCTCTTCCTCGCATCATCCCTCAGTTGCTGCGGTACAATCCAGCTTTGAGGCCATGAAGTCGTCTCACTTAACGCACTTCGAGTGCACGTCGTGTAGTTATCGCTGCTAACATAGAGGCTCAGATCGAGAAGGGGAATCCCACGAGATTCAAGAAAGGAGAGGTATGCTTCATAATCGGCACTTTGCTGCTCATTCAAGTTGAATTTTGCGTTGAATCTGTCGCCATTTTGCTGTAAGTAGGCTGTGATGTTGCGAAAGCCCGGAATCCAGAGATTGCCATCTTTGAGCGCAGGAAGCTCGTTAAAAGGGTTGAGTCTTGGGTCGCTTTCTGAAACAATGTGCCATTCATCGCTGTTTAGACACGACTGCAGAAGCGCAATTGCCCCAAGACATCGTGCATCTATGGACGGCAGGTTAAAGGCTGGACCGTAGATGTGAAGCTCAAGAATGGCCATGATCCGATGTTGAGGATCATAATCATCGGTTATGCCTCGTTTTGCGGTTCGACAGTTCCGAAGATCTTCCGTATCGAAAAAGGGGAAATTTGAGATCTGGATTAGACGAGGAATTTATAACAGGTCATGGTGATTATTATTACTACCTATGTTACTTTTGACATCAAAGTATCGAACAGTATGATTATTCTCATGTCCTTCCAAAACGTGTATACCTCCACACACAAAATGCAATCCCACCTACTGCGCCTAAACTAACCATATCAAACACAGCATTCAATAATCTCCCTTGTCTTTTTGATTTCTCAATCACCTCACTATACCTATCATGTCCGAAGCTGACTCTTGCATATTGCGTCTTCCACCCCAACTGCGGTATCCATTTGTCTAATGTTTCCTCAATCCACTTCCTCGCCTTGTATCCTCTATTCACCACTCCGCTTCGCATCTCCGCATAATTCCCTAGCGCCAAATCTGCAATAGCATACGTGTCTGGTGTCCTAACAGTTGTATATTCTTGTAATGCTGCAGCGAGACGCTGCTCGGGATCTGTCCAGTCAAACTCCTGATTATCATGCTGCGAAAAGCCTGCTTGCAATCGCGAACGTGCCAATTTCGAACGGTCGATAATGTCAAATAGAACGCGAACGGATTCGAGACCAGCGTTCATACCCTGACCATAGAATGGTACCATGGCATTGGCAGAGTCGCCGACGATGACTGCAGAGCTGGAGAAGTGGTGCGGCGTACATTTGATGTTGATCAGTGGTAAGTGAGGATTCTGTTTGAACTGTGTTACAAGCTCATGGGCCGGAATGTGTTGAGTCACGCCAGGGAACATTTCATCAAAGACGGCAATAAAGGCGTCATTATCATTGCCCGCGCATGCTTTCTTAAGCTGTGAAAACAGAGCAACAGGACCGAAGAGGGTGCAGACGAACGTTCCACCTGGGCTCGGGAGAGCAATGAACATGCTCGAGCCAGCAGGCCAAATATGTAGATGGTTAGGTGAAATTCGGTAGCCTTGAGGATATCTAGCAGATGGATGAGACTGCATGCGGAATTCACACCACAAGCAATCAATATACTCCTGCGTGTAGTTGACTGTGGCGAATTTCATCATGTGAAATCGCACAGCAGAGTACGCACCGTCAGCACCAATCATAAGGTCAAAGGAGACTTCTTGCTCGTGGGCACGCATAGCTCTAGAGTACGAGGTCTCTGCCTTGACTGTCCTGAGGTCCTCGAACCAGGCCTTCTTTCGTTGGAAATCTGCACCAGTTAACTTCTGCTGGAAATGCAGTGTAACATTTGGCATCGTCTCTAACTTGTCGAGTAAAGTTCTGTTCAGCTCGTTTCGGTCAATCGACCTCTGGAAACGTCCGTGAACATCGTATGCTTGTGCTTCCTCAACGAACTGCCCGGAGCCAGCCTTGGTGTGGATCATGCGACCATGCATGGGAATGGTAGGAGCAAAGATGCGATCGAGCAATCCATCGTCACCCGAACCATTCAGTGCTTTGATTCCTCGGTCAGATAGTGCTAGATTTATGGACTTTGTGAAGTTCAAAGGTGTCGTTGTGGTGTCTCGAAGATCTGCAATAATGACAATTTTTAGCTATGCTGGTCTTCTTCACAGACATGTCTGGCACCACCTACCTGATCTCATCTCATAGACTTCGACTTCATCGCCTCTATTAGCTGCATAGAGGGCGGCTAATGAGCCCACGGGTCCCGCTCCCACAATGACTGTTTTTCGCCATGATTTTGATTGACCAGATCTTGAAGAAGGCATGTACAGAAACACACAGGAACGTCAAAAGAATCTAAGTATTGCAAAGTTTATACAGCTATCAAGATTGTTCGTCTACGAAAATGATATATCTTGCAATCTGTCAGAGCAAACATCGTTGTATCTTAGCAACCTTGGCTCGCTTGGGTGGCGTATGAAGGACGTATGAAGGACGTGAGGAAGGTCCGGTGGATCGGAATCATCGGATGATTGCAGTGCTGCTATTTGCTTGGTATGGCTTTTCCCCTTCTTACTGTAGATCTACAGTACATTCTCCATATAATGTAATCACACAAATCCACTGATAACGGTCATTAGTCAGCGGGCCTCATTCTATCAGTCAATACGTACTGTGGAAGGCCGTGCGGCCAGGATGATAAAGTACTGTACAATTTTTTCGCATGCCAAGAAGAAACTGTACATGCCGAGAATACACCGAAATAACGCCGCATGTATAAACGTCTCATGATCTGAAATTGCCGTATTTTGTTCAATTATCACACGCTCTGTCAATAATGGCATTTTGGAAAGACAGATGTATTGAGTTTTGGCTGTAGTTCGAGCAAGCGAAAGATGGAACAAGATATGGCCAAAGGGTTACTGATGAACAAATTGTTAATATTTATGGATTATGCTTGTGAGGCATCATGAAGTAATAGTCATGTGCATCTGAGTTCAGCCCATTCTAAGCTCTAATCTGATCGATACAGAGTGTTACAAATGCTAATCTAGTGCTTTTCCTCAATAGTCCTTGGCTCGTCGTCGCGTACGGAGTCTTCAATGTCCTTCGCAGCAATAACATGACCTTCTGGAAGCATGTTGAGCTCATCTTCCTCCGCGTCCAAAGAGCGGAATTGTAGCATAAAGAGGCAGCCACCAACGAACGCAATGATAGCAAAGATACCATAGTTCCAGGTAAGGAGTGGATCGGCGGAGAGGGGATTGAGAGCCTCAGCAATGGCGGCGGAGATGGCATTTGTGAAGAGCGCGATGGCTTGGCAGAGTGATCGCATATTTCGCGGAGCCTTAGAGTAGGCGTATTCGAGGGAAGTGATCGAAGCGAAGATCTCGGAGAAAGCAATGAGTATGTAGCATCCTGTCTGGATCCAAACATTGAGTGGGGCTGGATTGGTGGTTCCGTCGGCGTTGACACAGCTATTGGCTTGGTTGCCACATGGTGAGGTCTTGTAGATGTAATATTGCACAACGGCAGCCCAAACCATGGCAGCCGCTGCGAGCAAGAATCCAACGAAGATCTTCTTGATGGCAGTGAATTGAAAGCCCATCTTGCGGAGACCTGGGTAGAGGAATTGATCGCAGATTGGGATGAAAATGATCAAGGCAAACGGATCGAGATTGTTGACAACGTCGTTCGGGACACCACCCAACTGCATGGTGGCGGCTTGTTGAGTGAAGTTGTTGGTCAATTGGTTGTACGACAGCCAGTATAGAGGGTACCAGGTGAACACAGCGCAAGCAGCGAAACCACGTCGAACCTCATCTACCCAGGCATCGTCAAATGTCATCCATTTTGGTCGTTGCTCACGCGGAATGTTGGATGGTTTAGCCGAAGCCCACATGGTACCATCGTGAGTGTTTTTCCAGAATCTGTATGGGTTGATTGACCATCGTCCTCGGAGAGCATAGAAAAGTGTCTTGAATGCTTTGCTGATGACTGAACCTTGAGGAGGCTTTTGCTGATACTTCTTTCGTCCCCACCACATGATGAATGGGCAAGTCAGGAAGGCAATTGTCGGCAGTAGATAGGAGAGCCAAAACCCAACATATTTCTCGGCGTAGACCATACCAATTTGACCAACCAAAGCACCAATATTGATGAATAGGTAGAAATAGTGGTAAATTCTGGACTGAGTGATGGTTGGGTCCACAATCACTTGTTCGCCGGACGGTAATGACTTGACAATGATTGTAGTGAGAGGAATTTGTTCGACAACCAAAGGCGAGATATTCGGCTTGAACCCACCAGTGCCGAGGCCCATGATGACGAGACCGAGCATGAAAATACCATAACAAGCACTCTCGTTGACAATGACAGGAGGAATTGCGGAGATAAGCAAGATAATGTGACCAATAATGGCGACGCCAATAGAGATACAGATCGTCTTGTATCGTCCCCAATGTTCATCAGCCATGTAGGCGCCCAAAAGTGGTACCAAGTAAATCCAGAAAGTGTTGAACGTGCTAATACCCTGAGCGGTTTGAACACCCCGACCAAGAGCACCAGAGATACCTTGGTCGCTGCCACCACCAGCTCCAGTGTTGTGGTGGGAGCCAGGAGCTCCGCCTACAGCTGGTGGAAGAGGTCGGGCAATGAAGTTCGAATCTGCGATCGAATTAGACTTCTACCTCACCTCCGTCTAGGCTAGAGGCTACTTACAAACAATTGTTGTGCCGTAGTACGAGAACCTCTCACACAGTTCGACGAAAGCGACGGTGTAGACAGACCATGGGATTGGTGCGGCAATTCTGCGCAGCTTGCCGGGACCGCTGAGCTCATCCATGGTGGGCTTGCGCTCGCCGGGTCCGTACCTGCCTTCCATTATCTCGGAAATAGCGAGGCCCTTGGCTGTGACAGATTCGCGACGGGTGTCATTGACAATGTCCTCCAAAGCCCCTACGCGGAGCGTTTCAGGCGAGTCTGTAGGCATGATGAAGACTTGTAGAAGATACTGTGATCTACACAACTGCTGAACAAAACAGGAGGGATGAAGATAAGAAGATGAAAGACAAAGAGACGACCAGAGGTCTGTATATGAAGGGTGTGCGCCAGGAAATGTTTCGGTTTTGCCCACTGGTCTCCGCCGTGCCGTCAGGTTATATTGTGCAACATTTGTCTATTGTGGCGTGCGAGGCTAGCAGAGTTCGAGAAGCGGAAATTTTAATCATGGACCAACTACAGTAGTGTCTGAAAATGCTTGGTTATGAGTGGTTGATTTGGGATAAGATAAGTGGCGGGCTGGGGCACGTCCCAGTCAATGAGAGTATCTTTGAGCTTCGCTATCCTTCGAGAATTCGATGAAAGTTACTGTAGATGCGCCAGTGCATAGCCAAGCTGGTAGGGGAGTGACGACCCATGTTCGATATCCATGTTGGCCCGTTGTCAGACACGATGATCCGGCACGACGACCCCACGGTTACAATGGCCATGGTCGAAGCAACGTCCTGACCACGGCGTTGCCGCGCGAACCAACCTATCAGAAATTGTAGTTCTTGATGTCAGCCAAGATAAGCTTCACACATTGTCGCCTCCTTGATGCTTGACTTCATGCTTGCTATTTGCTTATCTCGAAGCTAGACAGAGACTTGACCTGAATCGGCTTACACTCCGGACGATCATCCACAGCTTGCTCTTTTTGCCTGTTATCAGCGTTAATTTCATGCAGATTGTTTCCTATTGTACCACAGACTACGGGTGATCCAATCATTAACGCAGTCCTCCAATGCCAAATCCTGATCGCTGTATTCAGGTTGCAAAAACAACACCAGTACTACATTACGGTAAATTGCGTGCGACCAAGATTAGAGCATGGAGAAGAAGTTCGAGGAACTGGTGGCAGAAGCAACAAAAGTCCTAACGATGGCGCGCCTCAATTACATATTCGACCTGTCGCGTGATGGTGCCCGCACAAATTCCTCGTGGTGTTACAGTGCGTCGATAATCTCTCCCATCCCCCGCATTCAGATAGTGCTGGAGCAGAGTTGTTATCCACACGATCGAAGCTGAGTCCGGCACCATACTGGAGTGCAATTGGCTTCTTCAATTCTAAAAGGTGCACGCCAAGCCTTGGCTTTGGTGAAGGATTCTCAGCTCTTCGTACGCTATACTCGGTTCACTCAAGTGGCGCACCACTTGACCGAGCTTCGACCAGTTGATAATGTCGTATTGTGGTTGATCAGTGCTCAACCTGTGATGTTCAAACGACTTAATTGGACCTTTGGTTTGTTTTTCGAATTGACCCTCACGCAAAAGCACATCCGTTGCTGGGCGCAAGTGGAAGGTACTTTGACAACCAATGCATGTTTCCTTTCAACTCCCATGGCTCCGGCAGCTTTGGCCGCGGCACATGGCGACAAGCTTGAATACCTTCGACCTGGGAAGCTCAGTTTTTTGCAGTACTTGGTATTTGGTAAGGATAGGAAACTCATCAAACTCAAATTACGTATCATCGCCACTTGTCTCGCAAAGCAAAAGCACTCTGCTTCGCTGATGCCGAATTGATCGCAAATCCTCTAGCAACTCTGTGATCATCCCCTAATCCACGTTGCTGAGAAGCGAGGATGACTTTGTGGCACTAACAGCATTGTGCTGATGATGTAATCGCAAGCACTCTGAAATTGAGGTTGTGCCGGCTGATCACTGTGTTTCATCATGATCGCTTACAATCACATCGACCAAGTAAAAAAATCGACAGCAAATCGTGATGATCAAGACCAGATTGTTCGTAACACTGTACTGCAGGAAGCGGCTATCGACCTCAGTGGCAGTCGTTCTCAAGCTCAATTTCAGCACTGCATTGGAAAGGACAGAGCTCTTTTCCACTGAGAATGGTACCTAGTGAAATTCATCAAAACTGGGGCTTACGGGGTCAAAAGGATATACCCCAGGTTATGGTGAAACCATCTCCTGGAGTCGAGAAACCCAGTAGCGAAAACTCATCGAGACTATTACAAGGAAGCGAACCCTGTATTTTCACAGATTGACGAGGAGAGCTCGATCTCAATCATTTGGTCGTTGGTCCAGTATCAGATCACTACCTCCAGGTTATTCTGCATTGATCGATGCCTACTTAGGTAACTCCCTAACCAATGTCCTTAAGAAGTCTTTCTTGTCCTGTGCACTGCACTGAACATCCCACAGACGAATTCCTCAAGGCCTCAACCAGTCCATCTATCATTACGTTCTGGATCACGTTTTATGTGCTTCTCCGGACCTCACTCCACTCGCTACCGAACATTTTGAGCATATCTTTCGACACCGAGAACCGAAGATACACCCTGTCTGATGCAAAGCTTCATGACTGCGGGCCCTGCCCACTCTACTCCGTACACCTGCACCATTTGCAGACCTGTGCCACCTGGATTCAATGGCGGCGCATTCATCGCCAAAAAGCGATTGACATTACTTCTTCGATGCCGTAACAACTTTGAACCTTCTCTGACCATGCTTGCCAGCCACACTTGTTAACTGCAAACGCTCATCTTACTGTACTGTACTGTACAGTAGCTCGTCATGTCGCACCTGCCAATCTGTGCTTAGCGCTCAGTATATTGCTCCATTTCCAGTATCTAAAGAAAAGTTTCCAAATGCCAAGCCTCACTAAACACAACTCTAAGCCTGCAGCGAGGAAACGACGGTTTACCTACTGTACTTGTACTGTTGTGCAGGATGACCATCATTCCACATACAGTATACTGAAACCCATGGAAATTTGTATTCCCAGGTCTGTACTTCCGAGAGGCTGCTCCGAACCCATTCTGATTGTACTTCACTAACTACAGAGTGAGCAAAAGGTCGTGCTTGCTGGAAAGTACTTGGTCAACCTGCTCCTGGTTGTACTTAGCTCGTGCTTTTTAGCCTAATCTCGCGTCCACTTTCTCTTGTGCGGGTGATTAATTCACAACACTGGCACTATCAAACAGTTTACCACTTTTATTTGCTTCAATATGAACCATCCAATGTGCAACAGACCAGATCTCAAGTACTTCTCGTTATCTTTCCACCTTACAGTTGACACTAATCACGAGTATCGTTATCTTGGCGTTCATTACTTTCCTTAGCCCTTCCTGCAGTCGCTCCACCAATTCTGATACCATCAAATTGAATTCGATATACTGGCCTCAAACCCATCTCTGACTCCATCGCCCATGCCCTTCTTGCCAGGCGCAAAACCTATCTACCATCTCTGTCTTCTCATCCCTATGCTCTCTTACCACTTACTTTGACATCTTACCGTCTATAGCGCTATTTGGAATCGAATCACCGATAAGTGCAGTAACCTCAGCTACCCAGTCCACTAATCCAGGAGTTTTTCAACATTTGCTGAGAGCAATTGAAGACCAGGAAGGCCGTGTAAAAGATGCAGTCCAACAGTCATAACAGAGCAAGCCGACCACACCAACCAAAACCGAGGCGTTTTGGTGTGGAGACGGTGTTGTGCAGAAACCCGAACAGAGAGATGACTTTGATTGTTGAATCATCTATGCTGAAGTCGTACTTCAACCAGGCGGTAAGTAACACTTGAAACCTCGCTCCTCAACAGCAAGTATTCCCCTCACAAGCTGGAACCCAGAATTGTATTCCCACTGTTACTGTAGTCTCGACTTTACTCACGGACTTGACTCTTTCCGATCCGGCCAACAGTGGAAGTTGCTTCCAAGAAAAGAAAAATCAAGATGCCCACCCACACCGTAACACACTCTTGCTTCTACAGCAACATTTGGTAGGAACGAAACATGTGATTGCGACGTCTTACCTGGCATCTTCGACATTACTCTATCAAATGGTAAATGAAGGTGTAGCTCAATAGGATTGCGAAACTTCTACTTACAGGTTAACTATCTAGCTAGGTACATAGGTAAGTACATGAAATACCAGTCGACGACGACGACAACGACGATGGTGATGATAACAACGAGATCACCATCACACCCATTAGCCTCAACTAATTACATACCATCCCGTTCCATGCCGACCGCATCAGTACCACCCCGAACCATAAAGAACAGTCGGGATAGTCCGATCCCACCCCCTCCCACCACCATAATAGTAACCAAGCCTCGTCAGATCTCGGGCCGGGTGTAGTCAGCCACTAGACTCCGCACCATTCTGTTGTTCACCATGGCTACCACTGCTATGGTGAATCGTGGTCCCAGCCCGACTAACAACCCTACTCGACATTGAGCGTGCACCACCACTACTCTTCACAGAACTGTGGTAGTGGCTCGCAGCACTCTCCTCGAAGCGCTCCAACTCCCTGCACTTCTCCTCGTATTTCCCAATGTAATCATCTCTTTCTCTGTCCGCGGTGTTGCGGGCCGTGATGGCGCGCTCTTTCTGCTCGCGGGCTTCACGCAACATGACGCGGAGCGATTCGATTTCGAACTCGAGTTCTTTGGAGTCGTCGCTGTAGGTGGTGATTGTCTCGGTGACTTCTTCGTATTCGCGGCGGGTTTTGTCGAGGTCGGCACGGAGGTGGTCGCGGGCGTCGGTGACGGTGCGGATCTCGGCTTGGAAGAGCGTGATGCGTTCTTTGAGCTCGGCGATTTCGGTGTGCAGGTGGCCGGTGTGTTTGCCTGCGTCGTCGCGCTCGCGGTCGAGGACCTTGACGCGTTCGGTGTGGGTGGTGATTTCGGAGCGAACGTCGGTGAGGAGGGATTCGGTCCTGCGGAGGCTCTCGGTGAGGTGGACTATTTGGCGGCGGAGGTCTTCGGCTCGCTTGTGGCTGCTTGTCAGTTCGTCTTTGAGCTCGTCGCGTTCGATGACGATGAGGCGGTGTTGTTCGCGGGTGCGTTCGATGGTTTCTTGGACGTCGTTGCGTTCAAGCTCGACGTCGCGGAGCTTCTCTTTGATGCTGAGGAGCTCGCGCTTGATGTGCTCGTACTTGAGGCTGATGTCGGAGTGTCGCTCTTCCGCTTCATCACGGGATGTGTTGGAGTTCTTAAGCTCGCGGCGCAGGTGCTCGAGTGTGTGGACATGCTCGTCTCTTTCGGACTCGACGATGCGTACGGTTTCACGAATCTTGGTCATTTCCCGGGTGAGTCTGTCGTGCTTCTCAGTCATCTCGATCAGTTCGCGGGCTGAGTCATCGGCACGGAGACGTGCCTTGCGGGCATCTTCTTTGAGGCGGTCGAGGTCGTGGAGGGTCTCTTCACGTTCGAGATCATAGAGCTTGAGGCGGTCGGTGATGCTGAGAACTTCCTTGCGAGAACTTTCGAACTTCGAGGTGATGTCGGTCAGACGGGTGGAAATCTCAGTACGCTCACGTGAGACCTTGTGGAGGTCGCGTTGGTAACGGTCTGCTTCTTCACGGGCCGAGTCACGGTCGCCCTCGGTGGTGGTGAAGGCGAGTTTCAAAGCCTCAAGCTCTGTACGGATCTTGTCGGAATCGGTCTGGGATCGGGTGTGAGTGTCTCGGATTGTGGTGAGTTCTTGGCGAACACGATTGAGCTCATGGTCACGCTCGGCAACTTTCTTGCGTTCGGTCGAGACGTTGGCAAGGGCGGCAGAGAGCTCGAGAAGGAGCTTCTCGACTTGACGCTTACGTTCGACATGCTCATGACCATGACGGTGTTGCTCGTTGTCGCGAAGCTCGAGCTGCTGGGAGACTTCACCAATCTCCTCCAGCAGTTCCTCACGTTCTCGGGTGAAGGTCTCACGTTCGGAGGCAATGCGAGCCCAGAGTTCCTTGAGCGACGAAGCCTCACGAGAAGCGTTTGCCATGAGTTCGATCAAGGAGAAAAACTTGTTCTCAGCCGATGCAGTAAGCTCACTGGACATCTTGCTCTTGTGTGCTGTCATGAAGGAGCTTGTACGTCGGGAGGAACGACTCATGTGGCGGCTGGTGCGGGCCAGCGATCGAGATGCAGCTCCATGAGTGGCAATACCATCGATACCGCCAAAGTCAAGTGTCTTGCGGTTGAGGATGGGAGTTGTTGGCTCAGAGAATGCGTCGCGAGGATTGTCATGTTCAAAAGAATTGAGCTTCATAATCGCGAGCTTTTCTGGGGTGATATCAGGAAATCCGTGTGCGTGAGTGGTTGAAGCCATTTGAATTGGCAGAATAAGAGATAGGGTGAGTATGAGATGGGATGCTAGGTTCAGAATCGACCTCAGGCTTTGTATGTGGAAGAACTGAGCTCGAGCTCGCGCTACTCGAGGGAGAGGGATCCATTTCCTCAACGAGCTCTTGAAGCTTCAGTCAAGCTCAACAGATGATGTGGGGTTTGCATGTGCGAGCTGAAAGAACACGCCATTAGCTGTCGGTCGGGTTGCTTTGCATCGTCGATTACTCGTCTCTGTTGTGTTGGTAGCAAAGCAGTCGGTCCAGGGGTGTGGAGGCCATTGAATAAGTGGGGCTACGAGGTTGACATAAATCATACAGAAGTGCGATCCACTCCCGTCGACTCGCTGTACTTTGAATGGTTACCGTGGAGTTGAGGACATCCATTCTGATGCCGATGTGCATATGCTGAATTCCTTGCCCGATCTCATTTCTAAAGCTCTACTTCTCCGTTGACACAGGAAAAAGCTGTATAATCGAGCCCGTAGATGAAGAGCAGTTGTCTGACTTGTTTTAAAATAGTGTATCGTAGCCGAAAACCACTGTTGGACGAGTGTTTAGGAAAAGACGGCATTGTACTGTGCGTTATTGTTGGTAGAGACTGAAGCTGAACACTTCGTGTGTAAATCCTTCACGATCCGTAAGCGTCCTGAATCTGCAGATCGCCGCATCGACCACAACTAATCAGAATAAAAGAGTACCAATCCACCACTGTCGTTCCCCTTTTTGCCAATGGCATCAAAGACAGCCAACACCAGGTGTCACGAATACGAAGTTGATATGCCCAATACGTGATCTGTCGGCTAACATTTTGCAGGTTTTGGCGATTTGGAGACTTGAATGCTGCACGCAACTGTTTTGGGCGTTGGAAGGCTTCCTCATTGAAGCCCCTAGTCCTCCAAGCCCGTTGCATTTGCTCGAACATCCATAATTCGAACCCCACCAGAGCTGATCCTGGTCGTCTTCCGGCGCTGAAGAGGCCAGAAGCTGATGACCGATATCTGCCGTAATCAAATTGGTGCTGACTCTGTTCTTCAGTCCTTGGTCTACGTTTCTTTCCTGTCTGCAGTACTCAGTCGTCTGTTGGACAATGATGCACAAACACTAGTGTAGGCGGAGAAGGAAGGTTAGCTAAAAGGTTCAGGGTCCAACCTTGCCAACGGTACGCTGCGATCGAAAGCCGAGGGGCGTCCCGGAATTAGTCTGTCCGGCCCCTAACCTAAATCACTAGTCTTCAGTTGTCGTAAGCAGGAAACGTAGTTGTCTCTACTGTACACCAGCCAAGTCAAGTCAAGCTGCACAAGTCCATGGGAAAGCTGTCACTGGTGGCTGCTCTCGTCCCTTCGCTGTATCTGGATGCTGATCAAGTAGGCCTAAGCGGGTCTTCCGCACCAGCAGGCCGGAAATGCCAACGCGTACTTAGCATCGCTCCATTTTTATGTAAACTGTCAGATCTAACATCCACTACCTACATCATGCATCTCAGGAAGAACCTAAGAGTCGTACGAGATTGGATCGACGGGAGTGAGATCATGGAGCCTTCGAGAGTTTATATTTCCTTTGACGCAATGGCGGCCACGATTCGATCATTCTACATACTTGGTATTACTGAATTTCACAGTATCGTGCTGAAATGGCATTTCCAGCTCAACCGGCTGTCTGTTTTCCAGCGAAGAGTGCTGGTTCCATCACTGGTCTCCATCAGGTCTTTCAAAAATCTTTACTCAGTCTGAACCAAGATGTCAGGCTGGATTAAATCTGCTGACGATCGTTCTTCCAGATTTCTAGGCGAAAAAGCTCGTCACGTAGCTGGACTTTATCGAAGTCGGAATCCTCTGCACCACGACCTACTTGATTCTCCTCTCATATCCAAGCAACGCAGGAACGCTGCTTGCCATATACCTTTGTGTCCAGTCTCAACAGGGCGGCACGATTGTCATTCGTGACCAGTACACAGCCCACCTGACTTGCTGTATCAGGTAACGGGCGTGTTCAGCACTGTTGTCGTGTTCTGTTCACAATCTAACAAGGCCATACCAGTCTGGTAAGGTCCAACTAACACGTATATACCTGCTCCTCTGATCCGGATCGAGCTCCCCGAGCGTGCTTGGTTCCTGAATTGTTTGAATATATCGAGCTACAGATCTTTAACTAGTGTCCCCTGGTTGTTCACTGCCATGACAGTAGAATACAGCTCTTAGCAACCTGTGATGCGATGCTAACTTTCACCACGTTAGGTCCTAACGTGAAGTGCCAGACTCGAATCGTATCAGTTCAACAGCACCGAACACGGTCTTTTCACTTGAAAAAATCACCTACATCTCAAGTGAATTGGATTTTAGCAATGCTACGGTCACTAACGGCCAGGAAAAGATCTCATCAAAGGATTGCGACAAACGGCGCAATGCTATCGTCATTGACCAAACACCAGACCGATCATAAACAGCATCTATTGGCGTGGTGTCTAACATCAATCTACCACTTAATATAACTGACCGAACGAAGACCATCTCTAGCAGTACGCATAATCGGCAAAATGCCCACTCCAAACCACATCGCGAGACCATCTCTTGGAGGCACCCGGTTGCCAGCAACAACAAATACAAGAGACGCTACAATGCTTCGCAGAGCATTCATTCTCCTTGTTTACCTCCTCTTCTTTACCGGTCATGTTCTCGCCACAAATACCACCAACACTACAAATATCCTCTCCATCGACGACACGATTCTAAAACCTTGGTGTATCTTCGAATTGAACATCATAACGTACTCCTGGGCAGTCATCATTCCAAATGATGGCAGCAAAACCGAGGATGGAATCGATAAAGCTGGTAAATGTGGCGGAAGGTTTCGCAATGAGCTTCCATTGAAAGGGACTGCCATCAGTGACTGGTATGTCGAAGCATTCAGGATAATAGTGACCTTGCTAACACCTCGTTTCGCACAGGCATTGCCACTACGGTCCTGAGAATAGTGCATGCATGACTTTCAATGGACCACTACTCCCTCAAGGTGGGAAAGGGATTGAAGGTACATATCATGGCATAGTGGGCCTCAGTCTGGATTGCGAGGAAGCTATCACCCACGCGGTTTGTCCAAGCTTCTATCCCACAACCTAGACTATGGTGGGATAACGCGAGCTCTGAACTCGATCTTCAGCCTCATTGCAATCTAGCAAACCACGCTGGTAAAGAGTCTACATAACGGATAGCTGGGTTGGAGACCAATTATTGTAAGCGCCGAAGAAGTGTGGTCAACCACTGATTGAAGTTAACTTTGTATTGTGATAAAATTAGGGTTAGGTTTAACTTCAATTCTTGGTTCAAAGCTAGACCATGTTAGTCCTGCGTTGGAATGCCACCTGCAATGATGTCGATCGCGCCCGCAAACACATACATTCCCCTCTACTGACACGTTTTGATACAATATTGTAACTACTGCCACTCACGACCAACAACAATTTCGCTTGTTGAGATTCTCATCGAGCTGATCTGAACTTGCCAATCTTCCAGAAGGGATTCTTCAATCACTGACCGCCATGCGTTTCCTCTCCTCTCTTCTAGCCTTAGCACCCTTGTTCACCCTCACATTTGCCATACCTGACGGTCTGATTGTCGAAAACCTCACACCAGACATCACTTGCACCCGGAAGACGAAATCTGGTGACTCTATCAATGTCCACTACCGTGGCACTCTTGCCAGCAACGGCGAACAATTCGATGCCAGTTATGATCGTGGACAACCCTTGAGCTTCGTTGTTGGGACTGGCAGAGTGATCAAAGGGTATGTTCACATGCACTCTGAATTGCTTGTTCTACTGGCAGCGTAACTACTCTCATGAAAACCATGTGCTAACAATCTATTACAGCTGGGATGAGGGACTATTGGATATGTGCATTGGCGAAAAACGCAAACTCACCATCCCACCTGAACTCGGCTACGGTCAGCGAGCCATGGGACCGATCCCTGCCGGCAGCACTTTGATCTTCGAGACCGAGCTCGTCAGCATCAAAGGTGTCAAGAAGGATGAATTATGATTGTGTCTGAGATACCTTTTCATTTGTTTCCTCAACAGAAGTCAGCACTACAATATTTCCCATCAGCACCAGCCCTACCTCGAAAGTTATGGCTCGAACACGGAAGAGATAGCATACAAGAGCGAGCCCACCCAACCTGCCAGAAGCTGAGACTATCCACGAAAGAATAATTTACACCACGCTCGTATCCAAGCAATAAAGAACAAAAGTGATTACAGACGGAACGAGAAGTGCAAGAGCAATTACGGTGAATGCTCAACCCGCCGCAGCGCTTAACAAGACAGAGTTTAACACGACTCAAGAGCCGAGTGACCTCAGGGCAATTCCTCGAATACATACGTGTGTGGCATATCACTACTGAGCAGAAACATACATGTATTGCACTGTACTGCACTACGCTGGATCAGTTCCCTGCTCTACTGTGCTCTCATTGATGCAATTCAGATGCCAGCATTGTAGTTCTCGAGATGTGTCGGGTCCAGTGGCCAAGTACTCGCGTTAAGCTCTGTTTTGCCGAATGCTGATGCGGTCTGAATATTCGCTGAAGCTCAGAACAAGGAAAACAGAAGTCATGTTGCTAGCAGTGCAGGACCAAACGCTTTATTCGCTATTAAATGATATCAATCAAACTTATAAATCTACCCACCGCTCCTGTTATTCACAGCTTCGCTTTTTGCTGCATATATGATTGCCCAACATTCAACATCTCGATCGCTTCACTGATCATATCATCCACAATCGCCTTTGCAGGCTTGATATCCTGAATCACCGCACTGACCTGTCCCATCAGGAACGGCGGGTCCACATCCACGTCGTTCTCCATATCATACGCCAACGGCACAATACCCTTATCAGTGAGTTCCCTGATCTTCTCAGGCTGACTCTCCCATTTCTGTAGATAGTCATTCATCCGCACTCTCAGCGGCCGTCCTGATATCACCAGCGTCCTCAGTGTATCTGTAAAAGTAGCACTAACCACCGCCTCCTTATGAAGCCTACTAGCCCCCGACTCCTCCGCCGCAACAAACCTCGTGCCCACCCAAACCCCAACAGCGCCCTGCATAAGCGACGACGCAAGCCCCCGTCCATCATAAATCCCCCCCGCCGCAACCACAAGCGCCGGCTCCCCCGTCAACGGACTCTTATACCGTCTCGCAACATCACACACCGCCGGAATCAAGATACTATTCGCAATATCACCCGTATGACCACCGCCCTCACCGCCCTGCGCACACACGATATCAACACCCGCTTTCAACGCCTTCTCCGCGTGTTTCGGCGCGCCGACCATGTTCATTACGAATATCCCGGCGTCGTGCAGGCGTTTAATGACATGTGGTGGTGGGACGCCGACGGCGGAAATGAATATCTTGGCGCCGGAGTCGATGGTCACGGTTATGAGGTCGTCGAGTTGGCCGTGCGTGTAGTCGTGGTTTGTCTTGCGGGCGCTGCCGCCGACTTGGGGGAGTGCGAGGTCAACGCCGAAGGGGAGGGATTTGTCGTCTAGATTTGCTTTGAGATCGTCGATGATCTAGGAAGCAAGAAACACGTTAGCTAAACCGCTGCTGGGCACACCCATACATAAATGGGTAAATGTACATACCTCCTGCAACTGCTTAGGCGAATACCCCAAGCCACCTATACATCCAATCCCACCTGCATTCGACACCGCCGCCGCAAGCGGACCGCCCGATGTTCGCGCCATACCAGCGAGCATGATGGGATACTTTATGCCGAGGAGTTTACATAGTGGTGTATTTAGGGCTGGTGGGGAGGACGACATTATTGCGACTGCTGGTAGGTAGGTAGGTAGGTAGGTAGTTTGTATGACAATTGCGTTGGTGATGAGTGTGGGTGGAAAGGTTTTGATATTTGGGACTTTTGAACAACGGGGAAGTGATTACTGTAGGTAGGTACTTGTATGTATTTGAGCTGAGCGGGACTAAGGAACCGCGGTGTCTGGTGTCTAGCTGTTCAAGGTGCAGAGAGTCTGCCACTGGTTCGTGTGGGGATATGCCGAGAGGGACCGAGGTCACCATCTGTTTAGGCTGTCAGGCATGTAGTGGGTCAAGTGGAGTATGTTAGTGCGGATTTGAGTTGAGGTTGAGTTTGAGGTTTAGGTTTAGGGTTAGGATTGTGGGAAGTTGTTGGTGCTGGTTCCGATGCTTCTTGTTGATCATGGTACTGTATGGAGTGATTGACTGTGTGGGTGATCGCACTTTTGGGGACTGTATCTGGTGGTGTGGATGAGCTTAAATGTCGCTGTGGTTTGTGTTCTGTGGGTTGTGGATTATGACTTGGGAGAGAATATCTCACGCTTGCGGTGTTTAATACTGGGCTCATGAATGAAGTGGAAGACAAAAGAACAAGGTTGCGGAATGTGTACAACAAGAACAATTGAGTGGGTAGCAGAGAGCATAGATGGATGATAAGTACAACCTTCCTCGGCCCTACTCGGATTGCACGAAGCAATATGCAATGTTGGCAGCCTGTTGTCAATTCACAGGAATAGAAGAGATTGTCCAAAGAATATCCTGTTTGAAAAGGATGACTAATTCAGCATATGTACCGAACGAACGGATGATCAGGAGCCCTCCAAAAAGCAAAGAACATGCTATCGGCCGACATGCAAATCTAATGCTTGACACCATTGACGACAGCAGCAGTTCTTGTGCCGTTCTGCTTGATCTCTCCTCCCTTTGGTGGTGGTTCAGGACCAAATACTGGGACTGGTGGTGGAGGCTCTGCGGCTAACATATCCTCTTCACCTTCAAGGTAGCTTTCGTCTTCTTCCTCGTCGTCGTACTCTTCATCATACTCACTCTCTGTACCTTCCTCGTCGACCATCTCTTGTTGCACAGGACCACCACGACCTTGCTCTTGCATAGTCTTGATGATGTTGCGCATCTTTGTATCGGCAGCCTTCAGCTTGTCGATTTCTTTCAGGTGCCGATCTCGCTCGGTAGCCATGTCAAGGATGTTCTTCTTCACCAACTCATGCTTCTTCGTCAGTTTGCTGTTCTCTTTTTCCAGCAACTTCGTCTTCTTGGACATTTCTTCCATCTCCTTACGGAAAGTGAGGAACAGCTCGTTACTGTTGTTAAGGGTATCTTCTACCTGCTGTTTGTGAGCAATCTCAGCTTCAGTATCACCTAAAATATGGGAAAGAAGGACACTAACCTGTTTGAACTTTTCAACATAAATGTTCAGTTGACTACGTAGTTCAGCTTCGGTATGAGAAAAGGTCGAAACTTGCGTGGTTAGAGTCCGGCAACGCTGTCCCTCTGCATCTGCCCGCTTCCGCTCCACTTCATGCTTTGCCGCTAGATATGCTATTTCAGCATCCTTATGGCGTAGCAACGATTTGAAGTGCAGTTCGCGCAACTCTGCTTGATCGAAGAGAACTTTACATCGAATCTTGATACTGCAGAGTTCGTTAGTGATAACCTTGACATATGTTGTCTAGACCTACACCTCATCCAACTCCATATGTAGATTTTCAGTGTGACTAGGAGCTTTCGAGTTCATCACATCCTGTACATCGAACAGTAATGAGTCAAGCCGGTCATTTACCGTCTCTCTTGCAGTTCTCTCCGTCTCTTCGAGTCGCTTGTTGTCGTCCTTGAGCTTCTTGTTTTCCTGCTGAAATGTCCTTGAGAGTTTCTCCATCTTGTCCTTCTGCGTATTGACCTTGGTGAACTCTTGAGTGGCCTTGTCTTTATCCTTCTGGAGCTGATCTGCTCGATGAGAATCTCAACAAGCGAAATTGTTGTTGGTCGTGAGTGGCAGTAGTTACAATATTGTATCAAAACGTGTCAGTAGAGGGGAATGTAT
>Ga0115842_100015_pt2 | contig 48828 bp, 47 predicted proteins | sample InSIn2SAF170_2_FD_83856 | JGI IMG/M metagenome (GOLD analysis project Ga0115842, IMG submission 83856)
ATAGACAAAGACATTACCATAATAAAAGCTGTTCCAGTAATAGTTAATAGTCCTGTTCCTGCTATACCAGTATTGAAGGATGATAAGAAAGCAATTCCCAGCACTGTACCTGGTACAATGTATGGAATCATGCTTAAAGTATCAATCATTGATGTAATAGTATTTTTCTTTCTAACAGCTAAATAAGCTACCAGTGTGGCAAAAACTAAAACAATAATTAATGCCATAAGAGGAATTCTAAATGTATTAAAGATCGCTGTTCCCATTCGGTTAAAAGCAATTCTATAGCTATCTAGTGAATACCCCGGTACAAATATCATTCCTGAAGTTTTTAAGAACGATGTGTATGTTAAATATAACTGAGGTAAAATAGCTAAGAATACTATTCCATATACAAATATATATACTAATATATTTTTTCCTGTTGTTAACTTTTTTTGGTACTATTGGATGTAAAGAACTGATGCTGAAACTAAACATATTTGCTATATATCTTTGCGCTAAAAATATTGTTAATGCAATAACTATAGCCACAATTGCAAGTGATGAGGCAAATGCTGCATTCCCACCAACTTCACTTACAAACTCGGTATAGATTAATACTGGAAAAGTACGATACCCTTCTCCTATTAGCATTGGAGTTCCAAAATCTGCAAATGACCTCATAAATACTAGCAATGCAGATGCAAGTAATGTAGGAGTTAGTAATGGAATAATAACATTAAAAATTCTTTTGAATCCTTTGCTTCCCATACTTTCTGCAGCTTCTAAAATTGATGAATCAATACTTTGCATTGCACCACTTACATATAAGAAAACTAAAGGAAACAATTGTAGTGTGAAAACTAATACTATACCTGAAAACCCATAAATATCAATTCGTGGGAAGTTTAGGTATGTCACCAACCAATTAGTTATTACCCCATTTCTTCCTAACAATAATATCCATGAATATGCTCCAATAAAAGGAGCCGACATAGAAGCAATAATAATTAAAATTTGTAATATTTTTTTACCTTTAAATTTAAACATTGAAAACAAATAGGCTAAAGTGGTTCCTAAAAATACTGCAAAAAAAGTTGCTGTTAGAGAAACTTTGAAACTATTCCATAATGTATTTGCATAGTATGACTCTGAGAAAAACGTTACAAAGTTACCTAACGAAAGTTTATCGTCTACATACAATGCTTGTCTTGTTACATTAATGATTGGGTATACTAAGAATAACAGATATAGCACAAAAATTATAGTTGCACTAGTTGTCCAAATATTCCATTTTTTATTGGTTTTTTGCATACTATACCTCCTCAGTTAAATTTCTTAATCCATCTTCACTAAATATATTGATTTTATCAATATTAATCTTCAAATTCACTTTTTCTTTCTTTTTAAGATCTTCCTTAAATGTAGATTCTTCACTAACTTGGACTCTTTCTGCAAATGGTAACTTAGTATAATACTCTGTGTGTTGTCCAAGATAAATACTAGTCAATATCTCACCTTCAATTTCTCCTTCTTCTATCCTAATAAACTCTTCTGGTCTAACGCATACTTTTACATTCTGTTCCTCAGCATCTATATTCTTTATCTTTAATAAATAACCATTATTAAATTCAAGATAAGACTCTCCAGATCTATTTAATAATTTTGCCGGAATTATATTAGATCTACCAATAAAATTAGCTACAAATAAGTTTTTAGGACGATGATACAACTCTTTAGGACTTCCTACTTGTTGAATTTCTCCTTTTTTCATAACAGCTATTTGATCTGATATTGCCATAGCTTCTTCTTGGTCATGTGTAACATATACGGTAGTAATATTTACCTCACTTTGAATCTCACGAATAGCCTCACGCATATCTACTCGTAATTTAGCATCTAAATTTGATAATGGTTCATCCATTAATAGTACATCGGGATTAATTGCTAACGCTCTTGCTAATGCCACCCTTTGTTGCTGACCACCACTTAATTGAGCAGGCTTTCTCTTTCTAAATTCTGAAATTTGCATTAAATTAAGATATTTATCCGTCATTTCTTTTATATAATTTTTATCCTTTTTGGCTTGTTTTAAACCAAATGCTACATTATCCTCAACTGTAAGATGAGGAAATATTGCATAATTTTGGAATACCATACCTATATTTCTTTTTGCCGGATCAACTCCATTAATTTTTTGAGTGCCAAAGTAAAATTCACCTCCTTCTATAGAATTAAACCCGGCAATCATTCTTAGCAGTGTAGTTTTTCCACATCCTGATGGTCCTAGAAGTGTAAATAATGACCCATCAGCTATTTCTAAATTTAAATCTTCTATGACAACTGTATCATTAAATATTTTTTTTGCATGATTAATAGTAATTTTACTCATAATATCCCCCTAATTTGACTGTGTTTTTACATAAATATCACTGTATTTAGACACAATTTCGTCTCTATGTTCAATTACATAATCATAATCTTCAGTGATTACATTTATTTCATCTAAAGATTTCATATTTTCACTAACAGCAGCATTTTTTCTAACTGGACGGTTGGTTGTAGATGTTCCTAAAGTATCTTGAATTTCTTGAGATAGTAAGAAATCAATAAATTTTTTGGCATTTTCTTCATTTTGAGCCCCTTTAATAATAGCTACAGATGCTGGTAGAAATACTGTTCCTTCATCTGGATACACAACTTCAACATTAGCTTGATCATTTAATAATTTTACTGTAGGGTCTTCATATGATAAACCTACGGCCATTTCACCGTCTGCAACTGATTTATAAACATTTGATGAAGATGATTGAATTTTTCCATCAATTAGATTAAATAAGTTTTCAACATAGTTCCATGCATCTTCATCTTCATAACCACCTTTAGCCAGCAAAATATTAGTTAATTGTGCAAAAGCACTAGAAGAATTGGCTGGATCTGCTGTCGCAATGCTTCCTTTTAAGTCTTCGGTTAACAAATCTTCATATCCTTGTATATTCATATCGCTTGTTAGATCCTTATTTAAAATTAATACACTACCATCTAAAGTATATGGCGTGGAATAACCAGTTTGATTTTGAAATTCCTCTACAATATTTTCATTCTCTGTTGATACATACGGTTCAAATAATTCTTCATTACTTGCATACTGTGTATATGCACCTCCAAACATAACATCGGCAACTGGTGAACCCTTTTCACTTTCTAATTTCTTAAATAATTCTCCCGTTCCTGCTTGTATTAGTTCCACATTAATACCAAATTGCTCTTCAAATGCTGGTATAGTTGCATTAATCAAACCTTCTGAATTTGGAGAATAAATTACTAACGTATCACTCGATTGATCTGTTGATTCTCCACTTGAACTACATCCGGTTAATGCAATGGCCCCCACACAAATGCAAGCTACTTTTTTCATAAATCTCATCGTAAATCCCTCTTTCTCTAATATTGTATCTATATTTTATTTTAAAAGCGCTTACTATAAAATGGAATATTCTATAATAAAAACTGATTTTTCTATTTTCATTACCTTGATTGTTAAATTAAAATAGAAATTTTTGATCATTTTGTGAGCAATATCCTCAATGCGTACATGGCGTGACTCCAAAAGAACAACGTGAGGGCGGTCATTCAGTGAACATTTCAGATAGGTGATATCCTGTCTGAATCTCAAAGACCTCGATTCGCTAGTCCATCGTGCCACAGTAAGTCATTCGATAGTTCGTTTAATCCACGATCTACTCTACCCCGGACAACCAGGATCGGCAAAGAACATATCAATATCGTGGTTGTCAGACAAACGTTTCCAGTTGGATGATTGTACCACAGATGACCCTTTTGAATTTCTATTTTACAATGAGAGTGATATATTATATGTGATTTATTTGACAAAATAAACTTAGCAAGATATTATTAGTATGAAAGTTCAATATTTCACTTATGAGGGGTTTTATTATGTTACAAAGAAAATATATTATTTTAACTAGTTTAACTATGTGCATGGTAGCCGGTTGTGGAACTACGGCCCAAAATAATAATGATACTGATGTGCACATTATCGAAGAAAATGAACATTATAGAGAAATTATAAATGTCGCAATTACAGCTGATCCCCCTACTCTTGATACAGTAATTACATCATCCAACATCACAAAGGACATTGGAATGCATGTATATGAAGCCCTATTTACGATGAATGAAGAGTTTAAACTTGTTCCTATGCTAGCTGAGTCATATGAAGTTAATGAAGATTTTACCGAATTTTCATTCACTCTACGAGATAATGTTACTTTTCACAACAATAAAAAGATGACTGCTGAAGATGTTGTTGACTCCATGAATTATTGGTTAGAAAATTCAGAAAGAGCTCAAGCAATACTGCCTGATGGTAAATTTACAGTAACTGATAAATTAACATTAACAGCAACCTTTGAAGATTCTGCTTTAGATTTAATTACATTGATGTCTTCTAGAACTGAAATGCCGGCTATCCGACCAAGTGAAGTCTATAACGATATAAATGATGAAGTAGCCGAGTATATCGGAACTGGACCATATAAGTTACAAGAGTGGAATCATGACCAGTACATTTCATTGGAGAAATATGATAACTATATCTCTCGTGATGAAGATCCTGATGGTTATTCTGGTAAAAAGACTGTTCCAACTCCTTATATTAAATATCATATTGTTACAGATGAAAGTACTCAGTTAGCTGGTTTATTAACCGGTGAGTATGATATTGGCGGTGTTTCATCTGATAACTTAGACCAAATCAAAAAAGAAGAAAACTTAAGTGTTGAAACTGGTCGCGGTGGAGGGACTTTAGTAGCTACTTTCAACGTGAATAATGGTATTTTTTCAAATAAGAAAGCACGTCAAGCTGTATTAGCTAGTCTTGACTTAGATAATATTATGCTAAATGCTTATGGAGATGAAGATTTATATGAAATAGCACCAGGCTATATGGATCCTAAATCTACCTATTGGGGTAAACAACCTGATGTTGATTTTTACAATAAACATGATATAGAATATGGACAAGAATTACTAGCTGAGGCAAATTATAATAATGAAACTGTACGTTTATTAACAACTCCTGATTACCAAGAAATGTATAATGCTACTATAACAATGGAAGATCAGTTAAAACAACTCGGCATAGAAACATCAGTCGATCAATATGACTTCCCTACTTTTATGGAAAATCGTGCTCAAGAAAGTGGCTGGGATATATTTATTACAAGTAATGCTTATCAAGTTCTTCCCGGACAAGTGTTATCTTTAAATCCTGAATGGGGCGGAGCTAAGGACGATACCTTCTTGTCAATGATAGATGAAATGGGGCATGCAACATCTATGGATGAAAAAATTGATGCTTGGAACAATTTACAGGACTACATGTATAATGACTATGTTCCATCTATTGTATTAGGACAATATAAAAGTTATGTGGTCTATAATAAAGATATTGAGGGTATGGATTACATCGAACAACCTGTATTATGGAATGCTAAGATAAAAGAAAAATAATAGAAGTAACTTTTTAGATAGTATGTTTGCATAGCAATCTAACATGATAACATCAAAAAACATCCCTAGCTCACCTTATTAGGTAGCTAGGGATGTTTTTCTGAATATATTTTTATTTAAAATTCTTCTACATCATTGTTACTTAAGTCTCCAGTTTCACTAATTTTTTTCCACCAGTACGCACTTTTCTTCGGATAGCGTTCTTGTGTATCAAAGTCAACGTAGAATAGGCCGTAACGTTTATTATAGCCGTTTGACCAAGAGAATACGTCCATTAATGACCATAGGAAGTAGCCTTCTACTTGCACACCTGCTTCGATTGCTTCGACACAAGCAATCAGGTGTTTGCGAATATAGTCAATTCGTGGTGTGTCATCAATATGACCATCATTAAAGTCATCTTTATACCCCATACCATTTTCAGTAACGAAAATTTTCTTGTAATTTGGATACTCTTCTTTAACCCGGATCATTTGGTCTCTCAGACCATCTGGATAAATTAACCAGTCCCAGTCATTACGTGGGATATCCATATCAAACTTCACTTCTCCGACACCTTTTAGACGGAAGACAGAGGTCCCTTTATCTCCTGTTCCATTATGGTGTACATCATTTTCGCCATCATATGCGGCTACAAAGTTACTTTGGTAATAATTAATGCCTAAGAAATCATTCAACTCTTTTGCTTGATCTAAGATATTTAGTTCTTCATCCGTAATTGTAATTTCAGCATCATTGGCTTCTAAAATTTCATTAACGGCATTCATGACTTCTTCAGTGTAGTGCCCTTTATACGTCGCATCTAATAAGAATTTATTACACAGTACGTCCATCAAGAAGGCGGCATGTTTATTTTCTTCTTTATCTTCATACGGATATTTAGTTTCCAATGAATGGATGATACCAATCTCGCCACTATAGTTATTGTCTTTAAATATCTTAGCTACTTTTGCATGGGCCACCATCATATTATGTTGGCTTTGAAATGTTTTAGCAAAGTCATACTGAATTCCTGGTGGGAACTTTCCTAATAAATATTGTCCACTAGAGACCGGCCATATTTCATTGAATGTCACCCATTTGTTCACTTCAGGATATTCTTCAAAACAAAACTTAGCATATCTCACAAAACTCTCTATCGTGTGTTGATTCAAGAAATCACCTTGGTCCATCAAATTAGCTGGTGTATCAAAGTGATGCAGAGTAACATAGGGTTCTATATTTCTTTTTTTACACTCAGCAAATAAATTGTGATAGAATTCAACACCTTTTGGATTAGGGGCTTTATCATCCCCATTTGGAAAGATTCTTGACCAAGCAATTGAAATTCGGATAGCTTCTACCCCAAATTCTTCACTTAATTGTAAATCAATCGGGTAACGGTTGTAAAAATCACTTGCTGGTTCGGCACTGAATCGTCCTTGTTCGGCCAAATAGTCATCCCAGGCTACTTTTCCCTTTCCATCTTCTTGCGTCGCTCCTTCTGCTTGATAGGCTGCAGTTGCTCCGCCTAGTAGAAAATCTTTCGGTAATTTTACCATTTTTTCTAACTCCTTAGTTTACTAAATTTAAGATTTTATAAGTCGGGAGAATCTTATAAACCCATACTCACTATTGTTCCTTTAAAATATCCTTGATAAATTTAAGGGACCCTTCTGGATCTCTTGTTAGGTTAACGTATTCAACACCGCTCGTTTTCACAAGCTTAATACCTAATTTATCGGTGTCTTTCTTAATGTCTTCATAGTTAGAAGCAACTTGTGGCGCAAGTACGATTAGATCATATTCTTGCATAATATCGTAATGGCCACCATACGTACCAGCTCCTGCGCTAATTGGTTCACCATATTCTTTTGCCCCTTTATTCAAGGAATTCGCTAACATGGCACTTGTCCCACCACCTGCACATAGTACTAATACATTCACTTCTTCTTGCTCTGACAACTCAAGTGGTTCACCAACATTGTCTTCCGCTACTTGCTCAGTTTGTACTTCCTGTTCTACTTCCGGACTCGTTGATACGTCATCATGTGTTTTAGTTGCTTCTTCTGCTGCAGTTCGTTTTTCTTCTTCTACTTTCTGGCGATCATATACCTTGAAGAACGGGTAGTAAATAAGTGCATCTACTACAATCAATAAGATGGCTAGCACGAAGGACCACATGGCAAAACCTGTTCCCATTGGTAATCCCAGTGGTCCTGGCGTTGTCCATGGTAGGAAGTAAACAAAACTATTCATTCCTAATACATCCACAAAGAATTTAAATAACCAGACATTGACAATTGGTGCAACAATAAATGGAATAAAGAATACTGGATTTAAAACAATAGGTGCTCCGAATAAAATCGGTTCATTCACGCCGAAACTTGTTGGGATAACAGAAGCTTTTCCGACCGCTTTATTTTGTTTTGATTTAGATAACCACATGAACATGTAAGGAACGACAAAAGTAGCTCCTGTTCCGCCAAGTGTCGCGACAAAGTGTTGAATGCCAGGTGTTAAACTATGAATAGCTTGCTCACCTTGACGGAATAATTCTAAGTTAGCGTCCAAGTTCACGTAGACAATAGCTGAAATGGCTGGTTCTACAATGGATGGTCCATGGATTCCGATAAACCAGAAGAATGACATCGCTCCGAAGATAAGAGCGAGTCCGACATATCCATCAGCCGCTGAGAATAATGGTTGGAACATCTCAATAACGGCTTGAGCAAAGTTTGCATCAAATAGGTAACGAATCAATTGATCAATCCCAAAGAATAATAGCGTAGACACTGAAAATGGAATCAGATCCGTAAATGTCTGGGCAATGTTCGGTGGAACTTCTTCCGGCATCTTTACCACAATGTTATTCTTAATGAAGAAATTATACACATTGACCGATAAGAACGCTGATACAAAGGCTGAAAGTAACCCGGTCGTTCCTAAATAGCCTGAGCCAAATCCTCCCTCAATTGCATCAGATGATAAAAGTAAAAATCCGACAATAGCAGCTAGCATGGTGGACACACCACTAATCTGACGTTGTGCTGGTAAATCTCGGTTAAACGAGTCGGTTAAATTCTTCGCTGTTGTACTGGCAACTAACAGGGCCACGATTCCCATTGAGTAATTGTATGGCTTAACAAGTAAACTCTCAACTGATTCACTCCAGTAAAACCCAAAAATATTTGGTACGTACGCAAGTAACATAAATACACTTGAAAACAGGATTACTGGTATCGCAGCAACGAAACCATCTTTAACCGCTCTTAAATATTTGTTTCTGGAGACCCTTTCAAAGAACGGTTTCATTTTTTCAATTTGTTGGACTAATCTATCCATAACTTTTTCCTCCTTTAGTTTCTTTTGTACAATTCAATGAAGTGCTTAATCACATCTTTCAATAAGATCGCTGTCATTAAGTGATCTTGACCGTGAATCATAATAAAGCCAATATCAGAATATTCTCCGCTTGCTTCTTGTTGAAGTACTTCTGTCTGAGATTTATGTGCTTGACTTAATGTTTTACCCGCTTTTTCAACGAGTTCTTCTGCTTGATCAAACTCACCTTTTTGAGCTAAGTTCAAAGCTTCAAGTAACTGAGAACGAGCTTCCCCTGCATAGGATACGATTTCAAATCCAATCATGCCGACTTCTTCCCTATTCATATTCATTTCCTCCTATAATAAATTTAATAGTTGTTTTAAAACATTTTCTGCATTCATCCGGCCATAATCTTTTGCACTTATTGTACTAATCACCAACTCCTCCCCATATAAATTATTTAACTCTTCTTTATAGTGTTGCGATTGTGGTCCGATTAGTAAGACATCGACTGGTCTTTGCTTTAGTTCCTCCTTAACCTCTGAAATAGGTACAGCAAAAACTTCCCATTCGATATCCTGAGCGATAATTTCTTTTTGCAATTTACGTACTAACACATTGGTTGATATACCAACACTGCAAGCTAACATTACAGTCTTCATCCGATCACCTCCTCATCTTTTATCCATTAAGCGCATGAATGTTTTCTTGAATTCATTAAAATTGGGATTGGCTAGTAATTGCTGTTGGCTAGCTATGTCTTCAAGTAATTTCACTAAGATAGGTGAGACCAACTTAATATGTTCATTTTTTATCTTAGAAGGGGACATTAAGAAGACAAAATTCACAGCAGGATGTTCCTCATCCCAATACAACCCCTCTGGAATAATCGCCACAACGATTTGTTCATCATAACTCTGCGGCGTCATCGGATGAGGGAACGCGATATTTTCTCCAAATACAGTCGGACTATAACTATTCCTCAACTTTATTTGTTCAATGAATTGCTGCTTAAATGATTCACCATTATATTCTTTCAACTGCTCAATCATTTTTCCGACCAGTTGCTCTTTTTTGATAGTTGTATCAACGAGTAAAAATTGCTCTTCACTAAAGCAATGATCAAATAATTGATGTTTCTTCAATTCATCTTGACTGCTAGGTGCGTGACGATTTAATGATTGATTCAGCTCAGTTGTTTGATCAACATAATCTTTGATCCTATCAACATCTTCACGTGATAAAAATACACTGACATGAACAACCGGCACAGGAAATACTACATTATTCAGGCTGATTGATGAAATAATCAAATCAATATCTGACATTTTTTCTTCATTCAGTTCATAGTAACTGATCACATCGACAATATTCAATAAACCACTTAGTTCTTTTTCTAATCGTGTTTTCAGCATTTGGGCACTCCCAAATCCCGTAGCACAAACAACCAGCACTTTTGTTTTTTGTCGGTTAGCATATCGCTCCATCGCAGCCATTAAATGCAATGAAATATATGCCCATTCATCGATTGAAATATTAAATTTAGTCAGTTCTGGTAATCTTGAGAAGTATTCTTCGGTTAATTCTAATATTTCATTGTAAGAAGATTGTATATCATCTAGTAACGGATTTGTAAGGTGAATATCGCTCTGTACTCTGTTTAATAATGAAGCAAAGTGATCTAATAAACCATTTAACAAAATAGGATCTGTCTTGAAATTAGTTTGTAACTCATTATCTAATTGTTCCAAAATCTCTTGAATATGCAAAGATAATTGTTGGTTACGATCCATAAATAATGTTGTCTCAGTCGATTCTTTTCCACTTTTTACTTTTAGATGGAGTGCGATATAATTAGCTTCTTCTTCTGGAAACTTAATATTTGTGGTTGTTTCTATTCGGTTTAATATACGTTCTGCTACACTATAATTAACAGATTGTTTTATCGTTGGATTCACTGTAAACTGTTCTAAACTATACCCTGACTTAATTCGTTTAATCGTCAGTGCAATGTGCAATACTAAGTTATGAATTACATAATCGGACAACTTCAACTCTGCTTCTCTACATTCATCTAAAACAATAATTGTCAATTCAGCAAAATTGATCTCTTCATCAATAAATGATGTCCCGATGAATGAAGATAAGGATTCATCAAACTTATCTGTAAAGAAATAATCTAACATAAAGTGACGCTTATTCTGCTCTGCCCCCACCACCGACAAGCTTCCTCGATAATTATCTAGTTCCAAATTGTATTGACTAAGTAATCGTTTAATTTTATTAATTGATTTGGATAAGGTTGATTTGCTCACATAAAGCAGTTCTTCAAGCTTATGTGAAGTAATATCCGTTTCTTCAAAAAATAACTTATTTAAAATAAAATGTTGGCGATCAATTGAATTATCAATCGTGGAATTTTGTTTAGTCATCTTGGGTTGTAATTCGTCTTCAAGGAACAAGTTAAATTCCAATTCATGGGTAACGGCAAACTTATACCCTAATCCTTGCTTAGCTTCTATGTCAGCTCCATGTACTTTTATCTCATTCATTAATGTTTTAATATATTTTCGAGCGGTACGATCACTTACACCAACTATGCTAGCTAATTCTTTACTTGTTAGATAGGTGTTGGGATGTTCGATAAATACCTCAAGTAGGCTCCGCTCTCGCTTATTCAGCATATACTCACCTCGCAATCTTATTAATTTCTTAATTAACTATTTATAGTATAGCAAATATTTTCCGTATCTAGGACCAGACTTTTTCCGTATCACTTAGGAAGGAGTTGACATCATTTAAACTGTCGGTTATAACTAAGGAACCGGATACTATTCAGATCCCTTGCAAACGATTCAATTATTCCATATAATAAACTTAGCCAAAAGTTGATTGTATGAACAATTGTCTAATCTACTTAAAAGGAGGTGGATATCATGTTGAACAAAAATGAACAAGAGGTCTTAGCACTCATTCAAAAAGATCCATTTATTTCCCAGAAAGAGATCGCACAAGCTCTTCACATTCCTCGGTCCACGGTCGCTTCCGTTATCTCATCATTGATAGCAAAGAACCAACTGCAAGGGAGGGCATATGTCATTAATGCACCTACACCAACTTATGTGATCGGTGGAATGAATATTGATCGGAAATTTAACTTAGAAGGAAAACTTATCCCTAAAACAAGCAACCCAGTGACTTCAAGCACTAGTATCGGCGGCGTTGGACGCAATATTGCCGAAAACTTAGGTCGATTAGATCAAGCAGTCACGCTACTTTCGGTGGCTGGTTACGATAATGCATATGATATAATTAAGGAATATACGGCTCCTTATGTTAATCTATCACAGGTTACACAACTCTTGCATGAAACAACTAGTTCTTACAGCGCGGTATTAGACCATCACGGTGAGATGCTTCTCGCTCTTGCAGATATGGATATTTGCCGTCATATGACAAAAGAATGGATTAATCAACATCATTCACAGTTAGTCCAAGCAGAATCACTAGTGGTTGATTTAAATATTAACCTTGAAGCTGTGCAGGCAATTATTGATATAGCACGTCATCACGATATAAATTTAGTCATTGTTCCCGTATCTGCACCCAAAATGACCCACTTACCCGATCAACTTGATGGGGTGAATTGGATCATTGTTAATCGCGATGAATCAGAAACTTACTTTGGCTATGAATCATCCACTCATATCAAGCCCACCACTTTAGTTCAAAACTGGCTAAAAACTGGCGTGAAGCATGTTATACTAACTTGTGGAAAAGATGCCTTATATCTAGGGAGTCACGATACGGCTGAAATCACCAAATTCACGCCACCTACTGCCTCTCATATTAAAGATGTGACTGGGGCCGGTGATGCTTTCACGGCGGGTCTCATTTATGGTATTTTACAGAACTGTAGCACTGAACAAAGTATTCATTATGCTCTAGCCAATGCTTACCTTACTATTCAATCAACTGATACGGTTCGTAATGATTTATCGTCTACTCTATTAGACAACACAACAACTAAATTATTTGGAGGAAATTAACATGACACACCCATTACTATCTATTAGTACAGAAGTGAAAAACGCCTTAGAGAATCAAAAGCCCGTGGTTGCCTTGGAGTCAACCATTATTTCTCACGGAATGCCTTATCCACAAAATGTCGAAACAGCACAAAAAGTAGAGCAAATTGTCCGTGAGCACGGAGCTACTCCGGCAACTATTGCCATTATGGATGGCAAGTTCAAAATTGGCTTAGAACCGGAAGATCTTGAACGTTTAGGCAAGGAAAAACCTGTTGCTAAAGTATCTCGACGCGATTTGCCGATTATTTTAGCCAATAAGCAATTAGGAGCAACCACTGTAGCGACAACCATGATTGGGGCCCATTTAGCCGGTATTAAAGTATTCGTTACTGGCGGAATTGGTGGAGTTCACAGAGGCGTCGAATCAACAATGGATATTTCAGCTGATCTTGAAGAATTAGGTCAAACACCCGTAACCGTTGTCTGTGCTGGCGCAAAAGCTATTTTAGATCTACCTCGCACATTAGAGTATTTAGAGACAAAAGGTGTCCCTGTCGTGGGCTATCAGACGGATTATTTGCCCGCTTTCTACACGCGCACATCAGACTACGCATTGAATACGCGTCTGGACTCAGCGGAACAAATTGCTGATGCGATGCATGCTTCGGAATTATTAGGACTACAGGGCGGGATGTTAGTCACAAATCCTATTCCAACAGAGCACGAAATCCCCCACGAAGTAATCGATGCAGTGATTGATCAAGCTGTACAGGAAGCTACAGAACAAGGCATCACCGGGAAGGACAGCACACCTTTCCTACTAAAACGAATTGTAGAGTTAACGGATGGTGCTAGTCTAGATACCAATATTCAACTTGTCTTTAATAATGCAAGATTAGGGGCTCAAATCGCTGTTCAGTACTATCATAAAAAATAATCACTAAATATTTTTGATCTCCTCGACTATCCGAATTATTCTTTCGCATAGTTGAGGATTTTTTATTTACTTTCTGTTTAAGTGTAAATTTTGAATAAAATATGAATATTAATTGTAGTGAGCGCATCTTTCTTGTAAAATGAAGGTGATTAGAATTGTTGCTATACCGTTTAAGAAAGGACGAGAATATGAAAAAACAATTAAGTAAGTTAGCTATAGGTATTCTGTTAAGTGGCGGAATACTTGCTTATGGTGGCGTTGAATTAAATACGTCTTCTGAGCAAGTCGTTTATGCGCAAGATATTGAAGTCCCTGAAGGGAAATTTATGGTTCAGGTGAAGAGTACGAGTAATCCAAATATTGAAGTCACCAAATTTTATGACATTTCAATGATTAAAGCCGGTGAAACGTTTGATGCGGAAAAATTAGCTTATGAAACGATTGAAGCTGAACCCGGCACGTATACGCTAAAAGGAATTACTACTGCGTCACCTTTCGTTGAAGAGCTTGGACAACGTGGAGTAAATTACATGTATGGTTTGGGTGAGGAACAGTATTGGGAGTCAGAATGGGAACTTACTGAAAGGGACGAAGAGTATCCTTTTGAGATTGTCCATGTTACATTTGAAGAAGAATTCCCAGTTCCAGATAAGGAGTCTGCGTCGGAATCAGATACCTCTCAGGATCAATCCACTGAGTCGGATACTTCGAATGACCAAATTGAGCGCTTGAAGCCGGCTATTGAGCCAAGTGGAGAATTCTATACAAGTGAAGATTTCCCAGACTATTCGGATGAGGAAGTTCTTGGTGCGCAAGTTTGGTACTTGCAGACCGGTGACACCGACCGTCCATACATGTACAAAAAATCACCAAAAGAGACGGCCGTTAACCGCTATGATGATAACTCCCCGACCTATGATTTTGAACTTTATACGCTATCTGATACAGAGCGTCCCACAGCTGATAGCCAATTTGTAGGTTACCGAGATAATCGCGATGGTACAGTGACACTCTATACACAACCCTCTCACTATCCAAGCCAGGAAGAAATTGAGGGGAACCCCAAATTCTACGGCGATTTCTATGACGAATTGCTAAACAATACGTATACGATGGACGTCAAGGTGCCCGATAAGGAAGCGATCGCGCAAGTCCTTAGACAAATGACCGTCAACCCAGACAGTGCTCCAGACCGTGATTCTGACGATCAGCCAGATAAAGCAACAAAAGAAACATCTACTGATAAAAAAGAGCAAGAGACAAAACCGGATGAATCTAATGAAAAAAATAAAGCATCAGAACAGACCAAAGATGAACAATCTGCTCAGAAACCGGAAGAAATTAAAGAACGCAAAAGCTTAGGCGAACGCCTACCCAATACGGCAACTACCACGTGGGTTTTACTCGTTGTGGCCGGGATTGCCTTAGCAGCAGGATTGGGCTTAAAATACTACAACAATAAGAAAAAATAATTTCGACATCAATAATTGATCGCTCAAAAACCTCCTCTCAGCTACAAAAATTGAGAGGAGGTTTTGTGATGACTTATTATTTATTAAATTCACAGGTGACTATGGCCCCACTTTTACCCGCTGTAGTCGTGTAATTATTTAAATGAAGCTGTCCATTATATTTCTGTACAAGTTGCTGCACGATATATAAACCTAACCCATGAGCTCCTATCGTATCTGACTTACTAGACTTATATTTTTCTTGGGCTTGAGTAATAATAGCAGCATCAAACCCTGTCCCTTCATCTTGGATGACAATTTTATAAGTTGTGTTTGTGTTAACCAATTGCACCGTAATACCCGTTCTAGGTTCAGAATGCTCCACCGCATTTACAATTAGATTTTGAAGGATTGTTGTTATATCATCTGAATTAACCATCCAGTCTATTGCCCGATCACTTCTTGTAACAATGCATTGCCGCTGGTGACTTCGACAAAGTTTCCTCACCATCTTTAACCATTCTGTTACAACTATTTCATCCACAACTGACAGCATTTCCTCATCGGGGTGATCGAACCGACTCAACCGATAAATATACATCTCCAATCGCTCAACGGCATCTTCAATATCTTCGACTCGTTCGTGTCGATCTATCGCTAGTGATTCCTTCAATAATTCCAAATTCCCTTTAATTAATGTGATAGGTGTCCGAACATCATGAGTGACTGACTCAATTAAGTCCTGTTGCTGGCGCTCTACTGTCCACTGTTGGATTAAAGCTTGCTCCAAATGATGACTCATACTATCTAAAGACTCTAATAATTCATTTATTTCACGGTAGTTGCTAGATTCAGGTGAATAATGCAAATTCATCTCTTTCAAATGGGCATTAACTCGGGCAATTTTTTGAATTTCTAATTTCAAAATACGAATAGACCGTTTCACTATCAAAACAAAACCAATCACCCATATACTAAATGATACGATAATATAAAACCATTCAAAATTAGGTAACCAATTATGTAGCTGTTCTGAGGCAACAATAGGACGTAATTTATATAATAAGATTAATTCTCGCTGATTATCCTTTAATGTTGTCACAATATCTTGATGTGCTCTTGCCATCCCCGTCTGTTCTGCTTCCTGCACTAAATCATTGTACGACGGATCTATCGTTCGCATGTGTTCCTGACCGTCTACTTTATATATATAATCATAATAGAAGGGCAACTGTTCAGGAGTCCAGCTGTCATTTTGTAACTGCTCTTGAATATGAGCAAGTCCCTGCTCCCCATAATTTGCTGGATAAATTAAGTGGGTATTTATTAAAATTTGGAACACAAAATAGCATAATCCTAAGACCACTAAAGTGTATATAATTTCAATAATAGCATAGACAGTCAATAACCGACCTAAACTTTTTCGATTTGCCACTTATACCCCACTCCCCACACTGTATAAATTGGATTAATACCAAAAGGGAAACATTTCTGTCTAATATGTTTTACCCGCTCAGTAATGGAGGTCTGGGCGTCACCTAAGGCCTCATATCCATAAATAGCAGTATAAATTGCCTCCTTCTCAAATACTTGCCCTCTACGCTGAAGTAATAGTTCACAAATTTTATATTCTGAAGCAGTCAATGGAATAAGTTCCCCACGACAGTACAATGCTTGTTCGATCAAATCACAAGTAATCGGTAAATCAATCAACCGTCGATGTTTTTGCCGCTTCTCTCGACGAAGATGTGCCGCAACTCGTGCTCTAAGTTCACTAATTGAGAATGGCTTCGTTATGTAATCATCCGCTCCTAAGGCAAATCCCGTCACCTTATCCATTTCAAAATCTTTTGCTGTCAGTAACAAGATCGGACAATCAATCACTTGGCGATATTGTTTTAAAAAGTCAAATCCAGTTAGTTCTGGCATCATAACATCCAAGATAATTAAATCAAATTGTGAAAATTGTTGACTATCTAATTGTTTCACTTGTGAACACGTTGTTACTATATATTGTTCTTGCAGTGCATTTTTTATTAATTTTAATAAGGATACGTCATCATCAATCACTAATAGCTTCATCGTTATCCTCCCTCATGTGTTCTGTTCTCCCATTTATTATACCAAATCATACTTATCAACAGTAATCCTATAACCATCACAAGGGAATAAATAGCAAACAATCCGCTATGGACATCTGAGACGGTATACATTAAGCGTACATGCCAAATAGTCGGTAAAAAATCACTCATAGCACCGCCTAATTCAGTCGTCCCAAAAAGAAGGCTGAGCAATGTGTTGAAGCTACCGAATAATACTGACGTAGCTAGTCCGAATTTTAAGCTGAGCATTTGAAAGATTGGAATCAACAATAATAACGTGACTAACAGCAGCCCGCCATATCTAAGGTAACTTACCAAAGCTATCACTCTATCTCCTACCATAAAGAGCAAAAATACCCCTGATGCAACTAAAATAATGACGACCACCATGCCCATCAGTAACAAAAATTGACTTAAAAATATCCACTTACGACTAACGCCGCTACACAAATCATATACAAAGCAACCCGCTTGACGATCTGGCTCATACAACAAGGGAATAAATAAGCTAAGCGAAAAACCCGCTATAACACCTAAAATCGTATAAAAAAATAATAGTTCTTGCCCCATCAAGATATCACTCATCCGAAGATACGCCCCAAACAAACTCCCAAATATAATGGGGCTTCCCAACCACATCACACGAAAGGGAGTTCGTTTCGTCCGCAACCAACGCGAATAAATTAGTCTAACCATTTTCTTTCCTCCTTTCCTGCCAAACTCCGATAACACAACTCACTCCATAAATAATAATACTTAAGAAACTCCCTATGAATAAATTTTGGGGTGCGAGCAACAACGAGTCCGGTGGCAAAAATGTCCCATTCGGATGAATCCCCACTGCAGCAGCCATTAATCGTAAATTATAAGTCCATGGAAATAAAAACCAATAGGAACTTGTAGCGAGTAAGAGCGTAGCGACAAGCGACAACATAAAATTCACAATGATAACACCCATACCGGACAGTAGTTGATATAGCAGTACTGATAAGCTTAACAAGGATAAGCTACCAATCCATAAAAACATACTCCCTCGTATAATTTCTCGAGCTGATATGGGATCATTCCCAGCAAAATTCCCCATTAAATACAGAAATAAACCAGATATAGCGAGTGTAATCATTACTTCAATTCCCATAACGATATTTTTAGCGAGTAATATTTTTGCTCGACTGATCCCGATACTTCGCTGCTTAATGATGCATGGCCCTGTTTCTTTCTGATAAAGATTAATGGTAAAGAGACTAAGCACAACTGGCAAAATAATAACAGGATACCAATTAAAAGCAACCGCTAATAAATTACTTCGACCCTCTGGTGGTGGCGCCATAATACTACTCATTAGTGTTGTGAAGACAATAAATCCAATAGGCACCCCAAACATTAAGTGACGATTACTGCTACGCTTTTCTTTTAACCATTCAGCTTTAATATATTTCATGATACATCAACCTCCTGTCTTAAAACTTCCATAAATAATGTCTCTAAACTACGCTGTCCCCGATCATTAGCTCCTTCATAACATAGCTGGCCTTGATTTAAAATCCCAATTGTATCTGCTACATGTCCCACTTCACTCAGTATATGGCTAGAGAAAATAACAGTCACCCCCTGTTCAGTCAGATCTCGAATTAAGGTGCGTAATTCTTGAGTACCAACCGGATCTAGGCCATTTGTTGGCTCATCTAAAATTAACAAGTCTGGCTCATTTACTAATGCCATCGCAATTCCTAAGCGTTGTTTCATCCCTAAGGAAAAATGCTTAGCTAACTTCTGACCTGTATGGGTTAGATTGACTTGTTCTAGTACCTGTTCGATACGCTCAGGATCCACCTCCAATAACGTGGTCAACACTTCCAGATTTTCCCGCGCTGTTAAATTGGGATAAATGGCTGGTCCTTCAATAATAGAACCCATTTGTTGTAAATGATGCTGCTGAAGAAGCTCTTCTCTAAATAAAATTTTCCCTGAACTTGGCATTAATACACGCGTTATTAACTTCAGCAGGGTCGATTTTCCCGCGCCATTGGGTCCCAACAATCCATACACCTGCCCCTTCTCTACCTGAATAGATATATTATCCAAGACAACTTGTGATTTGAATTGTTTCGATAATTGTTGTGTTTGTAAAAAAATTGTCATATCGATCGCCTCCTAATACATTCAGTATACCTCCCAAATCTAACGGAACTATAACGAAAATATTTTTTTGAATACAGCATAAAAAACGTCCACCCTTATAATAATATAAATTACAAGGGTGAACATTTTTATTTAACCGATTTATCAATCAAATTTAACTGACCATTTGTGAGTTCATATAGTTTATCACAACATGTATCAGTGAAGTACCGGTCATGACTGACAATAATCATACTCCCGGTATAATCAGCGAGAACCTCTTCGATGAGTTCTTTCGAATCAATGTCCAAATGATTGGTTGGTTCATCTAATAACAATAAATCATACTGGCCTTGAATTAACTGTGCCCATTTCAATCGCATCCGTTCTCCACCACTTAATTCATCCAGAGATTTAAAGACATCTTTGCCATACTGCTTGTCTAAAAAATTTTTTGTTGCTTAAAAAATTGCCGTTGTTCATCTGCTGGCTCATCTTCTAACTCTCAAAGTAAAAGCCCCCTTCGTCTTTCGTCGGGAGGCTTTTACTTTTTATGAATTATTTTTATCTAATATTTTTTCACCAAACCATATCCATAACAACACTAATATTAAGAATATAATTTTTAACCAAAAATATTCTTCAGGAATAATATTTACCAAATAAAAGTATCCAATAAATAATATTGTACTAAAAAGTTTAAATTTCATATATAAAACACCTCATTTTTATTGGAAAGAGAATCCCCAAAAATTAAGTCCACTACCTAAATTACCTGGAACTAACTGAGCTAAATGTGGAGATGAATTAAATACAACCCCACCTGGAGAAATGCCAATAACAGCACCTACTGTCGCTAATACTTTAGATACAAATGGTTCTGGGATCCAAATACCTCCAATAGTAATTCCTGCACCTATAGTATTTACAGTAGTTTTAGACAACCAGACTCGCACTCCCCACCAATAAACTTTAACTTGATTAATACCTTCTTTATAACTTGCTGCTCTTAATGTAGTTCCGCCACTATCAATGTTTTGAGTAACTTCAACTGCATTATCCTTAAAATCAATAGATTCATTTTCACTTAATTCAATACTACGCGTAGTAATATTTGTTTCTGAAACTTTAGTTTGTAAGTATTGTAATTCAGATTCTGTTAAGTCATCTTTTGCATCATCAGAAATTTTGTATTCCATATTGTTTTCATCAAAACTTACATATGCATCTAATTTTTGAATATCAATATCTCCATTTTGAGAAACTGATACAGAATCAACTTCATTCGCTTGAACTTGCGTACCTACAAACGTTGCTGAAGCGAATGGTGCTAAAGCTAAAACTGAGGCACCGATAATTAAACTTTTCTTCAAATTCATACTATCTCCTCCTAGTTTTTTTGTTCTTTTCTATACTTATATGTTATCATATATATAAAGCGGTTGCAAATATTACGCAAAAAGTAGAAAGACCAGTTAAAAATTGGCCTTTCTATTAAACTCAACCCTTTATTTCTCCAGTTTCTTTATCAAAATCACTACGTCCATAACGCCTTTCTTGATAAACAGCATCAAAATATAGACTAAAAACATCAGCATTATTATTAATGGTTTGATGAAAACGAGTGATATTTTTCTTCTTTAGCCACATTCCATCAATCATTTTATTAATCGCTAAGGTGTTGTAATTGATCGCTACATCAAACCAATCATCAGAATGTTTAATACAAATCATCAAGAAATCAGCATAATTATCAATTTCATTATCGTATATAAAAGTTACAATGTCTTTTATTACAGCCATCTTACTTGTTTTAGTTAATTCAAAATAACTCTCTACATCAGCACCACAATGTCCAACAAGTTCCTCTTTAGAATATTGAGCCTTTTCAGGATTATCTAAGTGTATAAAATATCTAATCATACCTCACCCTGAACCTACCTTTTGAGGTGCTGGAGTATTTAAAGACTCAATGATTTTATTAATTGCTTTAAGTATAATCGGACCGTCCGCTGACAATATCACATGCCGATGAATAAATTGAATAAGCTTTTCTATTGTATCTCGATTCAAATGATTCGTCGGCTCATCCAAAAGTAAGATATCTGCTTGTTTTAACAAACACTTGGCTAAAGTAACTTTTGAGCGTTGACCACCGCTAAGCGCAGCAAGTGGATAGTCTAAATACTGGCCTAACCCTAACCCATTAGCTACTTCCTGTAAGCGACTTTCGCAAGTATAACCGCCTAATCACCCCTTTGAACTATATCGTCACGATAACATAGAGATTAGTGAGTAATAAAGCCGGTCAAAAAGAAGTGGTTATTCTTATAACTCAAACTCCATATCGTCATGATACTCAACATCTTCACTTAACGTTGCCCAATGGTTGGTTGGGCCGTGACCGTTACCGACTTGGATCCCTTGAGCAATCGCTCCTTGAATGAAAGCTTTAGCTGTTTTAATCGCGGTAGTCATATCAGCGCCTTTAGCCAACTCAGCAGTGATACAGGCTGAGAAAGTATCCCCAGTGCCATGTGTGCGCTCGGTATCAACTCGCGGTGAGCTCATCCAAAAGTGCGTCCCATCCGCTAAAAGCACATAATCAATCGACTGATTTCCCTTACCATGGCCCCCTTTAATAATAACATTCTTGCAACCATAAGCTTGGAGTGCTTGCGCTGCCTCGATCATGTCCGTACTCGTTTTAATATTTCGGTCTAGAATGGCTTCTGCTTCAGGAATATTAGGAGTGATAACATCCGCAAGTGGAATCAAATGCTCAATCAATGCTTTACTTGCACTCGGATCAAGTAACTTATAGCCACCCTTCGCTACCATCACCGGATCCACAACGAAGTAACCAAAATCCACCCGCTTAATATTAGCAGCCACGTTCTTAATATGCTCCTCATCGCCTAACATACCGGTCTTGGCCGCTCGAATCTTCATATCATCGGCAAGTGAGTTGAATTGTTCGGTCACAAAGTCAGTTGAGACCGGGAATACATCTTGCACTCCTTTTGTATTCTGAGCCGTTAGCGCCACAATAATACTCATCCCAAAAGTGTCGCGAGCTTGAAATGTTTTCAAATCCGCCTGCAATCCAGCTCCACCACCCGAATCGCTTCCTGCAATTGTCACAACCTGTACTGTTTCATTTACCATAACTATTACCTCCTGATTATTTCTCAGTCATTTATAAAATAAAGAGCCCTAGACACACAGGCTTACTGACTCGCTTAATACAGCTCCCGCCGGCAGTCTTAACTGCATCCGGTATGATGGGTCTATTCTCAGCCGAAGCCCCCCAATGTGTCCTCAATGTATCCTCAGTCTAGCATACTACTCCATTCAGCGCTAATGAAACGCTTACCAATAGATATCACATCCACAACAACCACTTGACCTATACTTACTGTCACACTTGTGTTACAATAGTGTTAACTGTTGATTAATCGTCAACCGATTGAACTGTAGATAAGCTATAAATAGATAATAAGGAGATAAATTGCATGAAACTTGATATTAAAAATAATGAAGTTGCCGTTTTTGGCATTGGAGGTTTAGGTGAGATTGGAAAAAATACGTACGGCATTCAATTTCAAGATGAAATTATTCTAATTGATGCTGGGATTAAATTCCCCGAAGATGACTTATTGGGGATTGATTATGTTATTCCAGATTATTCTTACTTAATCGAAAATAAAGACAAAGTAAAAGCACTCTTCGTCACACATGGTCACGAAGATCACGTCGGGGGAATTCCTTATTTACTAAAAGAAATTAATGTCCCGATTTATGCTGGAAAATTGACACTGGCGCTTATTCGCAAAAAGCTGAGCGAACATAAATTACTCCGTTCAACAAAGCTGCACGAAATCAATGAAGATTCGGTTATTAAACTGCACAAAACATCTGTCGAATTTTTCCGGACGAACCACAGTATTCCGGATCCTTACGGTATTGTCGTCAATACACCGAATGGAAATATTGTTCAAACGGGTGACTTTAAGTTTGACTTCACCCCTGTGGATGAACAAGCTAACTTGCATAAGATGGCACGTATTGGCCAAGAAGGAGTCCTAGCACTCTTATCTGACAGTACCAATGCCGAGATTCCTGGATTCACGAACTCAGAGCAAGTAGTCGGCGAATCCATCCACAAGTTACTGAAAAATATTGATGGACGAATTATTTTTGCCTCTTTTGCTTCCAACGTGTCGCGTATTCAACAATGTGTGGAGGCTGCTGAAAGTACCGGACGCAAAATTGCTGTCTTCGGTCGCAGTATGAAAAATGCACTTGAAGTCGGACAAGAATTAGGTTACATTAAAGCAGAAAAATCAACCTTCATCCATCCGAACGAAATCAATCAGTATCAACCCAATGAAGTATTAATTATCTGTACAGGATCGCAAGGTGAACCGATGGCGGCGCTTAGTCGAATCGCAAATGGTACTCACCGCCAAATCTCAATTCAACCCGGCGATACAGTTATTTTCTCTAGTTCTCCAATTCCAGGAAATACAGTCTCCGTCAACCGTGTGATTAACCAATTATTGGAAGCTGGCGCTGAAGTCATTCACGGAAAAGTTAATAACATTCACGCTTCAGGACACGGTGGCCAACAAGAGCAGAAATTAATGTTAAACTTAATGAAACCGAAGTTCTTCGTCCCTATTCACGGGGAATATCGTATGCAGAAGATTCATACTGATCTCGCTGTCCAAACAGGCGTTGAACGCGATAATTGCTTTATCTTAGACAATGGGGATGTCCTTGCCCTAACAGCGAATTCTGCTCGACGTGCCGGATCATTCGAAGCGGGTGACGTCTATGTAGATGGAAGTGGTATTGGTGATATTGGCAATATCGTCTTGCGTGACCGGAAGAACTTATCTGACAATGGACTAGTGGTCGTTGTTGCCACCATTGACACCGATAAGCGTGAAGTCATTGCCGGGCCTGACATCATCTCGCGTGGATTTATTTACATGCGTGAATCCACAGAGCTGATTAAAGAAGCCCAACGTGTCGCTTACCAAAGTATTCAGAACTCATTTGACTACAAGCATATCAATGAATACAAACTACGTGGCGCTCTAACCGAAGATATGAAAGAATTCTTATTCGCTGAAACTGAACGCCGACCAATTATCTTACCAGTTGTCTTAACAAATAACTAAATTTAAATATAAATAAAAGCAAGGACCATCATTATTCTGGTCTTTGCTTTTTTATATTGATATTTTTTTGACGTTGATTTGATCACTCATCTCATTCATACCAAGTAATATAACATTAATCATCTACTAAGTTATGCTTGAATGCATAGATTGTCGCTTGTGTACGGTCGGAGACATCTAATTTTGATAAGATGTTGGAGACATGAGTTTTGACAGTTTTAAGGGTGATGAAGCATTCATCCGCGATTTCTTGATTACTTAACCCTTGTGCAATTAATTGTAAGATTTCCGTCTCACGGTTGGTCAGATCATCATGTAATAAATATTCTTGAGACATATGGTTGCGTTCAATAATTTTTTGGGTTACTTCTTCTTCAAAGACCGTATCTCCCTCGTAAGCTGAGCGAATGGCGTCCGCAATTTCTGAAGCTGAAGATGTCTTAAGCATATATCCTGAGGCGCCTGCTTCCATGGCTGGAAAAACTTTCTCATCATCAATAAAACTCGTCACAATTATAATTTTAGCTTCTGGCCACTGCGCAAGAATTTCTTTCGTCGCTTCGATCCCATCCATGCCATCCATGACTAAATCCATTAAGATCACATCAGGCCGCAACGAAAGCGCTTGTTCGACCCCTTCCTGGCCATCTTCCGCCTCGCCAATAACTTCCATATCATCTTGAATCGAGAAATAAGACGATAAGCCCAAACGTACCATCTGATGATCATCCACTAATAATAATTTTATCATATCGTTAACCTCCAATACTGATTGGTATAATAATTTCGACACTGGTTCCTTGCTGCTTAAACGAAATCAACTTCACATGTCCACCTAATCCATTAATCCGTTCTCGAATATTTTGGAGCCCGTAATTACCTGATTTTTGATTCTTCATATCAAATCCTACTCCATCATCAATAATGCGCAGTTGAATTTGTTGGCCCGTCTTTTTTAAATAGACTTCTACTTCTGAAGCTTTCGAATGCCGCAAAACATTGGATAACAATTCCTGAATCACCCGAAAAAGGTTGTCCTCCACGCTAACAGGTAAAGAAACATCTTCTATTTCATAAACAATCGCCATATTCACCTTAGTCGATAGTTCCTTAAGTAATTGTTCAATCCCTTGTTTTAAGGTTTTTTCGTTTAATTTTACCGGTCTTAAGTGAAGTAATAAGGCCCGCATTTCGAGTTGTGATTCATTCGTAATGGATTCAATAGTCTGCAGTTGTTTCTGGATCGCGTCCGGTATATTCTCAGTCTGTTGGTTCAATGCTGACAACATCATAGAGGAAGCAAATAATTGTTGGCTAACCGAATCATGCAATTCGCGAGCAATTCGATGACGTTCCTTCTCCAATATCTCTTCCTTCGTCTCTTCTTCCAGCATCAGTTTCTCTTCGTTGGAACTCAAGACTTTACGCGACATTAAGGTTAATTTTTCGCGCAGTTGCAAGATTAAACTATCCAGTTGCTTCGTTATATAGACGGGCTTAGCTTGAGCAACAATCTTTTCTAATACTTTATCATTATATCGACCTTGATTCAAGGCACGCAAACTCTGTTCAATCTTACGCATCCGAATGCGCTCAATGATAATAAACCCGATTGTAAATAACATGGCTAACACAAGTGTAAACCCAAGTAAATACACAGCTAACGGTAGTGATAAGTAACTCATATCTCTGTATGATAAAACTTCCCAACCATCCATATCAAAAAATGTCTCAAAGGTAAAAATAATTATTGACACAGCTAACACAGCAAAAATGAGCCACAATTGTAAGAAGCGGTTAATATATCGTCTCATATAAACAACACCTCAACTTGCCCAACCAAGACATTCGTCACCACTTTTAAGCGACGTGAGGCATGGTCATAACGATCAGCTCGGTACTTGATCACTTCATTATTCAGTGTCAATTCGTCTTCCCCGATACAAACTCTCCCTAAAAACACACTAATATCTAGCGAAACCGCTACTTCTTCGGGTACTAAAATCTTTACATTCCCAAAGCCTTTGCGAATTAGAACCGTATTATCACCTTTAGGAACAATCGTGTTTCCTAAATCAATCACACTTGTACCAGCAACTTTTGTATAATTGATATCTTCCCATTCATAAATATCATCATCATTCTTCTCTTCCCCAAACCAATTCTTCCGAATCCGCTTAATTGGCCGTTCACGTTGCTGATCTAACTTCACAGAAATAAACTGACTATCCGCCGTTGTTTGGTCACGTTTAAAGAGAGACTCCCGCACGACATTAAAGAGGGACGGATTCTTACCCGCGATAATAATAATCATCAAGACAAGTACAATCCAAGCTGAAACCGTTTGAAGTAGTGCTAGGGCGATCATCACCCCACCAATAATGTAGCACTCTTTTTGAGCTTGCTTCAGTAATTTTCGTCCGAGAACCAGCAAAATCAAACCACTTAAAAATAATAATGACGAACCAATACTTTGAATAAATTCATACAGGACAAACATTGAAAATATAAATATAAACATCCCTAACAAAAAATTTATCTTATTTCGTTTCTTGATCTTCATATCCACACCTCTTCCTATTATAATCATCTATTCCTAGTATAACCTGTCTGCATCAAAAATCCTACCACTAATCGACAATATCAGGCTAAAGACCGATATAAGTGAGTATGTAAAACGAGCTACACTGAGAATTCTCTTCTAGGTAGCTCCGTTTGTTTTAATTATTTATTTTTGGCCGAATAATCTTTGAGTCTCTTTAAAGAATGGCAAGTGCTTTGTTCGATTGTATACTAAGAGAGCGATACCTGTTCCGATCAAGGTTGCTCCAAAAAATTTCGGTGTATAAACAAACCAATGTAAGTTCGTCTTCACACCGGTAAACCAGACCATTACTGGATAAGACACGACTGATGCAATGAGTCCCGTACCAATAATCTCACCGAGGGCACTCGCATAAATCGTCGGCCGCCATTTATACAATATCCCTGCTAATGCAGCGCCAATTACAGCGCCCGTCATGGCAAGCGGTGGAATCCCAAACAATACCATGCGCAATACAGCTGTTGTAAAAGCCATCACAACAGTATAAAATGGACCAATTAAAAGCACCGCATAAATATTTAAGACACTGCTCATCGGTGCCATTCCTTCAATACGCAGGAATAAGTTGACCACCACATTCATAGCGATCAAAGTTCCTAGAATAACTAGTTTTCTTGTTGACTGATTTCTCATCTTTCATTCCCCTTCTACACTAAAGAAAAACCCATTGAACTATTTCATTACGAATAGACAATGGGTCCTTCCAGAGGATTCTTCAACAATATACACAGTTATCCTGTGTTTCTCCCTACGCTAGTCCTAACTAAACAGGTTCAATGGGTATAATCTCAGCACTGCCACAAGTGACAGGCACCCCTAATGTTTTATTTAATTTAATTCTATTATACTAAATATTTGCGCTAACGACAACTTAAATATCCCTGTTTTTTAAAATTTCACTTCATCGTCAAGTGATTGTAGAAAACTTTTTTGATTACTGATATGTCAACTTTATGATAACCAACACTAAATATTGAAGAGCCGTTTTTAGTTTAATGCACAAAAAGGTACTAGCAAGGAAAATCTTCACCTCCACCTAGAGTTGTAGAATGTAAGTTTTTAACCATACCGAGCATACATAAAAACAGTCCGCCAAACAAATGTGCTTGACTGACTGTTTTCACTGATAATGACTAATTAGCGGTTTTGTTTCAGATAGTTGACTACTTCTGACAGAGTATTAACTACGGCAAGAGCTTTATCTCGCACTTCATCAGTCGGTTCAACTGTGTCAGGCACCATAATAACAGGAATTCCTGCTGCATGTGCTGCTAGTACACCGTTGATCGAATCTTCTAACACTAACGTTTCTTCTTTAGACACACCGAGATTCGACCATGCCAGCTCAAATATATCGGGGGCTGGCTTTGTCTGCTCAACTTGATCTCCACCATGAATCGCACTGAAACGGTCACGAATGCCTGCATTTTTTGTCATGACGTCAATCATATGCACTTCAGAACTAGAAGCAATGACTTTTTCGATTCCGGCGTCATCCAAGTAATCCAGTAATTCATGTAGACCAGGCTGAGTCGGCACTTCACCATGAAGCAATAATTCATGTGCATCCTCTTCTCCGAGGCGGAAAAACTCATCAACAAGTTCATCATCGAATGCTTCCTTCATTCGTTCTGCCATATCTTGAGCGCCAATACCGACAAATTGATAAAAGTAGGCTTCATCTTTATCCAGACCCAACGTCTTAGCTGTCTTGACATTCGCCTTAGCGTAGAGTCGCTCCGAATCAAAAATCAAGCCATCCATATCAAAGATAACTGCCTTAATCACTTGTGTCACCTGCTAGCTCACGCATACGATCCAATTGCTCTTCAGCTTTATCGTACATTTGTTGGTAATGTTCACCTTTATCTCGCTCTTCTTGGACGATAGCTTCTGGTGCATTAGCTACAAATTTTTCATTTGATAATTTTTTGCTGACTCGATCTAATTCTGATTGCCATTTTTGCAGTTCTTTTTCTAGACGGTCAATTTCTTCCTCGAAGTTCAACAACCCTTCTAATGGTAAGAACAGTTCTGCATCCGTAACAACCGCTGATTTAGCTTCATCTGGTGCTTTAACGGCAACATCGATCACTAATTCACCTGGGTGGCAGAATCGATGAATAAATGAGGCATTCTCCGTTAAGAATGTTTCTGCAGCTTCTGTTGCTGGGCGAATCAGCATATCAATTGCTTCAGACATTGGACGGTTTACGTCCGCACGAATTTGACGAACAACTTGAATTAATTCAATTAACGTACTCATCCCCGCACTTGCTTGTTCATCTACAAATTCATCCTGAACAGTTGGGTAGTCAGCTATTGCAATTGATCCTTCAACACCAGGAATATGCTCATAAATTTCTTCTGTCACAAATGGCATGAATGGGTGAAGTAATTTTAGAATTTGGTCTAACGCATAAACCAACGTGCTTTTCGCTGATAATATTTGCTCGGGACTTCCATCGTTCAAGACTTCTTTGGTCATCTCAATGTACCAATTACAGTAATCATCCCAGATGAACGCATAGAGCTCTTTGCCCGCTAATGAAAATTCAAATTTTTCCGTATGGTCCGTTACAACTTTAATCGTCTCATTCAAGCGGTGTAAAATCCACTTATCGGCAACTGTTTTCTCAGCACTAAGATCAATATCCTGGTAGCTAAAGTCACCAAGATTCATTAAGACGTAACGGCTTGCATTCCAAATTTTATTAATAAAGTTCCATGCCGCATCCATCTTTTCATAACTAAAGCGAATATCTTGTCCCGGTGTCGAACCATTTGTCAAGAACCAGCGCAAGGCATCTGCTCCATACTCTTCGACGACATCCATTGGGTCAATTCCATTCCCAAGTGATTTACTCATCTTCTGACCATCTTCAGCCCGAATCAATCCATGAATTAAGACATGTTCAAATGGACGCTCATCGGTAAATTCTAAAGATTGGAAGATCATTCTTGATACCCAGAAGAAAATAATATCATAACCGGTCACTAATGTGTTCGTTGGGAAATATCGCTTAAAGTCAGGTGCCTCTGTATTCGGCCAGCCCATTGTTGAAAATGGCCATAATGCGGAGCTAAACCAAGTATCTAAGACATCCGGATCTTGTGTCCAGTTCTCTTCATTTTCCGGTGCTTCCATGCCAACATATACTTCACCGGTTTCATTGTGATACCACGCTGGAATTTGGTGTCCCCACCATAATTGTCGCGAAATTACCCAATCATGGACTTGTTCCATCCAATTCACAAATGTCTTCTCGAAGCGATCAGGTACAAAATTCACACGATCATCTGTCTTCTGATTAGCTAGCGCACGGTTCGATAACTCTTCCATCTTCACAAACCATTGCGTCGATAAGCGAGGCTCAACCATAACACCTGTTCGTTCTGAATGCCCAACACTATGCGTATGTTCATCTACTTTTACTAAAAAGCCTTGCTCTTTCAAATCAGCAACAATTTTTTTACGTGCTTGGAAACGATCTAAGCCCGCATACTCACCTGCCAATTTGTTCATATTCGCATCGTCATCCATCACATTGATACGGGCAAGATCATGCCGGTTACCGATTTCGAAATCATTCGGGTCGTGCGCTGGTGTAATTTTTACAAGCCCAGTTCCGAATTCAGGATCTACATAATCATCAGCTACAATCGGAATTTCACGATCCATTAGTGGCAGGATGGCTGTTTTGCCGATAAGATGCTGGTAACGTTCATCAGCTGGATTAACCGCAATCCCAGTATCACCAAGCATCGTTTCTGGACGGGTAGTAGCAATTTCAACTGATCCACTTCCATCTGCTAATGGATAATTAATATGATAGAACGCACCTTGGACATCTTTATGAATCACTTCAATATCACTTAAAGCTGTTTGAGCTTTAGGATCCCAGTTAATAATATATTCACCGCGGTAAATTAAGCCTTTTTCATATAGATTGACGAAAACGGTTTTAACCGCTTCATTCAAGCCTTCATCTAAGGTAAATCGCTCGCGTGAGTAATCAACCGAGAGACCAATTTTTCCCCATTGATCTTTAATATTAGCAGCGTATTCATCTTTCCATTCCCATACTTTTTGAGTAAACTTATCACGACCTAAATCATGGCGGCTAATACCTTGTTCAGCTAATTTTTCTTCTACTTTTGCCTGTGTTGCGATACGGGCATGATCCATACCTGGTAACCATAACGTATCGAATCCTTGCATGCGCTTCTGGCGAATAATAATATCTTGCAAGGTGGTATCCCAGGCGTGGCCTAAGTGGAGCTTACCCGTAACGTTCGGAGGTGGAATAACAATTGAATACGGCTCTGCTTGCGGATCTTCACTTGGTGCGAATACACCACTATCTACCCACTTCTCATAACGTCCTTCCTCTACTACTTGTGGATTATACTTCGTCGACATCTTCACATCAGTCATCTACATTCCTTCTTTCTATTCATCTTATATGTTATTAAAAACAAAAAAAGCCCTCCTATGACTAGGACGAGCTACTCGCGGTACCACCTAAATTATGCTTTCAGCTGAAAACATCGCTTCTTCTCAACGATAAGGGGTTGATACCCATTTTATAGTCAAGCAACCTTCCTTATTTGGCTTCTAAGCATCTCAGCAGTTCCTTGCTTATTCTCTGTGGACAGCCGTTAATAAGTACTCCTCTTGAGTTGATTCACATTAACTTTGTAAGTGACGATCGCCTCAAGTTAGAGAAATCGTCACTTACATTATATCACACTTATTTCGGGATGCAATTATAAAATGCTATTAAATGTTTCTTCTAAGGCATCATCTTGTGAGCTACCTGGTTTAATCATTTCTCGTTTAACACCCGCTAAGGCACGTTCGATTAATCCTTCAATATCGAGTGCTTTTTCGTAACGAATAGCATTTTCAATCGTTGGCTTGGTCTTAGGGCTAGATGGTGCAAAAATCGTACAACAATCTTCGAACGGTTGAATAGACAACTCATACGTATCAATTGTTTTCGTAATATCAATTATTTCGTTCTTATCCATTGAAATGAGTGGACGCAATACTGGAGTCGTTGTTACATGATTAATGGCTTGCATACTCTCTAATGTTTGTGAAGCCACTTGACCCATGGATTCACCTGTAACAATCGCCAAGCCGCCTTGTTGCTCACGAATTTTATCAGTTAAGCGCAACATCATGCGACGAGTAATGGTCATCCCATAACCATCAGGCACATGTTTTTTAATTTCTTCTTGGATTTCAGCGAACGGTACTTCGATAAACGTCATTGGTCCACTGAACTGAGCTATCTTGGCTGCTAGATCTTTGGCTTTTTGTAAAGCTTGTGGACTAGTGTAAGGTGGACTGTGGAAATGAACCGCTTCGACTTCCATCCCACGCTTCATTGATAAATACCCGGCCACTGGAGAATCAATTCCACCTGATAACATCAACATACCCGTACCGGCTGTTCCCACTGGCATACCACCCGCACCAGGAATAGTTCGTGCTGAAATATAAATATGCTTATTTCTTACTTCAACTCGAATCTTAATATCTGGATTATCCATCTGAGCTTGGATTTCAGGAATGGCATCGATAACCGCTGCTCCTAATTTTCGATTAAGCGCCATCGTATCATACTCAAACTCGTGATCCGCTCGATGCGTATCAATTTTAAATGTCATATTAGGTTCATATAGTTCTCGAGCTAAGTCTTGGACGGCAACTTCAGCAGCTTTCAGCGTTTTTTCAACTTTCATCGCTGGTGAGAGACTAGAAATTCCAAAGACATGTGTTAAACGATTAATAATATCCGCTGAATGTTCTTCTTGATCATTCAAAATCACATGCATTCGGTCCCGGTTCCAATTCACTTCTATGCCACTATAATCTTCCAAAACACCCGCAACATTCTTGCCTAAGCGATTAATGAAATCTTTCATATTTTTTCCTTTAGTTGATAATTCGCCGTAACGAATCATAATTTCACTTGCTAACATACTGATCTCCTTTACTTGCTATGAATAACATCAAAATTCTGGTATAGTTCATCTAACACATCTAAAAATTGTTCAACTTCCGCCATCGTATTGGATCCTGTCAAACTAATACGTACCGCTGTTTCGGCAACTTGAGGGGCGAATCCCATTGCACTGAGTGTTCCCGAAGTTCCTCCACTTTTGCTTGAGCACGCACTCGTTGTCGACACATAAATATCATGTTCTTCTAAGGCATGTACGACCACTTCTCCCCGAACACCTTTTATGCCGAAACAAACAATATGAACAGCTGAAGCTTCTTCTGGTGTAAATACTGTAATTTGCTCGTATTGGTGTAAGCCTTGCTTCAAGCGATCAGTCAACTGTTTCAGCTGATGTTGTGTTGCTTGCTCTGACTCTTTCACCAACCGGAAAGCTTTTGCCATTGCAACAATCGCGGGTAAATTCTCAGTCCCGCTACGCTGATTCATCTCTTGGCCTCCACCATGAATAAGCGGTGTAACATCTTTTCCACGCTTCACATATACAAATCCACATCCACGTGGCCCATGAAACTTATGACTAGAGAAAACAGCCATATCAATCCGGCTCTCCGGACCAAGTTTTAGATCCATTTTTCCGACTGTTTGGACTGCATCAATATGGAAGTGAACAGTCGGGTACTCGCGTAATATTTCACCGATTGCTTCTAAATCCTGAATAACCCCAACTTCATTGTTCAGTGCAATCATACTCACTAAAATCGTATCTGAACGCAATGCTTCGCGCAACTCAGCTAGATCAACCTGACCTGCTTTATTCACAGGCAAGTAAGTAATCTCGAAGCCCAAATCTTCCAAGAAATCCATCGCATGATTGACCGCAGAATGTTCAATCCGTGTCGTAATAATATGCTTGCCATAATATTGCTTTTTAAAAGCTGTTCCTTTAATTATCCAGTTATCGCCTTCTGTCCCACCACTTGTGAAGAAAATTTCTTCGGGCTGAACACCTAATTGTTGCGCAATACTTGCTCTGGCTTGTTTTAATAATTTTGACGACACATCACCCAGTTCATGCAAGCTGGATGGATTGCCAAAATATTGCTCGCTGACAGTTTGGTAAGACTGAACAGCTTCAGGAAACATCTTTGTCGTCGCACTATTGTCAAAATAAATCATAACTAACCCCTCTTCAATGAAAGAGTGACTATTTCGCAATAGTCACTACTTTTTACTTATTGGCATAGTATCGGTCTTCTACTGTTTTGGTCACATCGGCATCAATGTGATTCAACTTATTGCGAATGACACGTAGCGATGACTCGTAATCATAATCTTCGTTGAATAGCTTCATTCCTTGAGCAATCACTTGATTGACTTCTGGATGATTATCGCGGTATTGATACAACTTCTGAGCCAATGCTTCCGTTAAATTCGCCTGGTCGATAACTTCTTCTGTTTTTTCTTCCAAATTCTTTAGCTCTTCATCGCAAATCGCTTTAATATCATAAATTTTTTCCATCTTCAGCTTAGGTCGCGATAATTCTTCCCCCAATGTTTGGACTAAATTTGAGACATAGTGATAAAATTCATCATATTCTGTCGGTACACCCGGTAAGTTCTCACGGATCAACTGCCGCTTGCAATTGTGTACCGCTTGTTCCATCTGAATAAGCTCTTCTTTTAAGTCCATTTCCTTATTGCGATATGCATACAGCTGATCTGAAACATCATTCTTATCTTGATTTAGCTCAGTCAACCGGTCCTTCACGTTTTCCAATATAGTTGCTGCTTCACTATAAGGTGTGAAACTGTTCTCTAAATTATCAACCATTCGTTCATAACGCGCTTCTTGCTCCTCTACCGAAGCTCTTAGTTGCTTAATCAATTGTTGCTCGTTGTGGATTAGAACATAACTCTGGGAAATTCGATCAATTTCAAAGAACAATACCCGAATTTCTTCCTTCAAGTAATAGATAGCTTTCTGAATCGCAGGGAGTAACTCTTCTACTTGCTTGCTTGCGGTCATTTCACGCTCTAAGCGGTCATAGATGGTTTCAATCTCACTCTCAATGAAGTCAGTCAACTTACGGGCCTCATCCATGTCTAATTCACTAATAGCTTGGTCCAAGCTGTCAATTTCAGCTTCAATTTTTGCGACTTCTTTTGGAATTGGCTTGCCACTTATGACAAATCCTTCGCGCATCAAGTATTCATATGATTCAGAAATTTCAGCTAATTGTGGATAATAATCATCATTAATACGCGCCAGCATCGCAGGAACATCTCGCATGAAGTCCTTCATCTGCTCCGTCATATCCTCCAAGTTCAATACAACCTCACGAGCTTCTTCATGATCGCCCCAGTCCGTGACCTCTTCGAAGCGGTCAAACTCCCTTTCAATACTAGCTAATCCTTCTTCTAAGCGTTCCACTGCATGCCCGAATGAGCCACTATCATCCAAAAGCTCCGTTCGAATCAATTCATATTCTTTATGAATGACCTCTATTCGTTTCTCATTCGCTTCTTGACGATTAATTAAATCTTCTAGCGATGTTGATAGACGCATCAGATCACTCTCAATCGCCTCAAGTGCTTCATGCGCCTGCTGCTGGAAGTTGTTAGCTTCTTTAAAGCGATAACGTTGTGCTGACTGTTCAGCTTGGAAAACAAAATTCTCCACTTCAATATTACGTCCCGAGAGAATATCTTGCCACATCGCTTCCAATTTATCCGCATATGCTTGTGACTTCCCATTGATATTCATCTCACGCACAACATCTAATCGTTGCGTCGGCACTCCTTCTAGCAGAAACTTTTTACGGTCTTTCAGTTCCGCCACATTTGTTAAATACTGCTTCTTGTATATATACAGACCACACCCGATGGCAAATATAATCATAATGATCAGTATAACTATGTATTCAGCTGGCATCTAATCCCTCCATACACTTTTTCTATTTCATCTATAAGTATATCAAAAAAAGCCGCTCTATGTTATACTATTACCAGATTTTTTCGAAATAAATCGATTTAGAGAGGATTTTTTGATGAATACGCTATTAGTTAAACAACTTCGAGCTTTAATTCAAGATGAAAGTAACTTAATTGCTAATTTAAGTAATGTGAGTGCCCTCTTGAATGCACACTTTGACCAGATTAATTGGGTCGGCTTCTACTTGTGGGATGATCAGGAGCAGGAGCTTGTCCTTGGCCCCTTCCAAGGTAAAGTAGCCTGCAATCGAATTCCAATGGGGCGCGGTGTATGCGGAAGTGCGCTCCAACAACAACAAACACTCATTGTTCCCGATGTCCATGCCTTCGCCGGTCACATTGCCTGCGACAGTGCTAGTCGTTCTGAAATTGTCGTCCCTATTATTATCGACGGCCAACCTTTTGGCGTCCTTGATATCGATGCGCCCGTAACTAACCGATTCACTACCGAAGATCAAGCACTCTTAGAAGCCTGCATTGATGAATTAAAAAACGTTATTTAAATCCAATCGCACCAACGATGTAAAAAGCAGCCCACCAACCAGTGAGCTGCTTTTTATCGTTATTTGTTTGATTATCTGTTGTAGAACTCAACGATGAATGAGTCTTCAATTTCTTGTGGCATTTCTTCACGTAATGGGTAACGTGTAAGGCTACCTTCTAATTTGTCTTCATCGAATGTAACAAATTCTGGGCGACCGTAAAGTGATTCTAATGATTCTTTAATCACTACTAAGTCACGTGATTTTTCACGAACACCAATCACTTCGCCTACTTCAACTGAGTAAGAAGGAATGTCTACACGTTTTCCGTCAACTGTAATGTGACCGTGGTTAACTAATTGACGCGCTTGACGGCGTGTTGAAGCTAAACCTAAACGGTAAACCACATTATCCAAACGACGCTCAAGTAAGATCATGAAGTTTGTACCATGTTTTCCTTCACGGATTTTACCTGCTTTTTTGAATAAGTTGTGGAATTGACGTTCGTTCATTCCGTATAAGAAACGTAATTTCTGTTTCTCTTTTAATTGCAATCCGTACTCAGATAATTTTGTACGGCTAGTTGGGCCGTGTTGTCCTGGTGCGTACGGACGGCGTGCTAATTCTTTTCCTGTTCCTGAAAGTGAAATCCCTAAACGACGAGATTTTTTCCAAGTTGATCCTGTATATCGTGCCATAATTATTCGTCCTCCAATTAATTTTTTCTGGAGTAAAATAACGGTCTGGAGCTCAATGATCGTGCAGTTCGTTTTAATTTTCGCTTATTGCAGCCGCAAGTTACTCATTCGCCTACGCGATTCACGTAAGCAACGAACTGTTGACGACTTCATCGCTCCACGCTGCATTATTTTACACAATAATTATTATACCATGAGTAAGACAGAAAAACAAATTCAATTCAATTATTTTACATTTCGTATTGCGCCTCAACATCTATCATGGTAAACTGAAAAAAATATAATAAAAGGATGAGATTTATGTTACCAAATGATTATAGTGTATTAGGCGATATTTTTATAAAGGGAATTTTGGCCTATATTGCCATCATTTTTATTATTCGAATTTCCGGTAAGCGGTCGCTGTCGAAGTTAAATTCGTTCGACTTTATTATTACGATTTCGTTAGGTTCGATTCTATCGGGCGTTATGACCAATCCTGACTTATCACTACTTGAAGCCATGTTTGCCTTCTCATTGATGATTACCTTGCAATATATTGTTACCTTTATTGCGGTGCGATCCGACAAATTCGCAGACTGGGTGAAGTTTAAACCGGCTCTCTTATACTACGATGGCCGCTTCAACTATCAAGCTATGAAAAAAGAACGCATTACAGAAAAGGAACTTTACGAAAAAGCACGAACTGAAAATTACAGTTCATTCGATGAAGTCTTTGCCATTGTCTTAGAGTCAGAAGGAACCATTTCAGTGGTGGATCGAAACGAACATACACCTGAATCTGAAGCGAAATCAACTCTTGAAAATACCCACGTACCGGGACAAGATTAATTAATTAGCTTATGAAAACGGGAAGAACTCCAAAACTGGAACTCTTCCCTCTTTTTTATCTTTAAATATACATTTTAGTATCTAAGCAAAGCAGCAATATGAGTATCTACTGGCATTTCCTCGTCAGCTAAGACGTAGATGTCCCCTTTTGTGCGCAAGACATGAATAATTAAATCATCGACAAAGTTCTTCCCTTCAGCTTGGAACTGACCGCTCTCATCAATCGAGCCATCCACTTGATAATGATCTGTAATCAATAACGTATCAATTCGTCCTTCAACACTGGCTGTCGCTAAATCTTGATATTGTTCCCCTAGGCTATATTCAGGAGAAGTTTCTTCAAATGTCTTGACTAATTGATTGTATCGTTTGGAGATAATCTCTTCAACAATATCGCCTGCTTTTTCGGCTACTTCTGTCGCTTTTAAGCGACGTGGTGAACTTTCAATCTGAGTTTCCTGGTCTAATTTTGGATTTTTAGAAATCTCTCTGAAGTCAGCAATATTTTGCGTTAAGCCGAATAAAACAAGTGGTAGTCCTGTTGGTGCCGTATAATTTTCGTGAATATAGTCATCAATCACGCGGAAGAAACGCTTACGGTCAATCTCGTCTTCCTTACTCTTCTCATTATGCCCATGATAAACCGCATCACCTCCATCACCATAGGAGCCATGATTCAGTTCACCACCAGAATATTCTGTGCCTAACGCTGTATCGATATCAATCGGCGCATCATCTGGGAAATCAACTTCCTCCAGCTCGCTACCTCGACCGTTAAATAAACGTACCTTATCGTGACTTAGGCATAAAACATGGTAATAGCTAACATATTGGAAGTTTCTAACAACCGGCTTCACATGTGGCTGACCAAAGTATGCATCTTCTGTCAAATCAACACTTAAATTGTAATAGAATACCTCATCTGGTGTCACAAAGAAAATAATACTTGCTTTCACTGATCGCCAGAAGCTCGGATTTACAAAATCCGTGTTTAACTGCTCAGTATACGCTTCAGCCACTTCTTTCCCATGCTTCTCTTCAATCAAGCTGTAGCCTTTTTTCACTAAGTTATCGAATTTGGTCTGCTTTTTATCCGCAGTAAATCCATCTTCTTCACGGTTTATTGCTATCGTCAAATACTCCCGTTCGTCGCTCAACAATATATCAGTTGGAAATGTAAATAACTCTCTCATGTTAGCGCCTCCTTTTATGATTTAATTCATTATATAATAGGTATATCCATTTGTCCAAAGATATGAATAGCCCTCCGATAAAAGATAAATTGTATCATGAAAGGCAATCTCTATAAGCAAACAATCCTTGAAGAAGTGGCACTTCTCTCGCTTCAAGGATTGCTTCTTAACTATTCAGACACCTCCAAAAGTTGGGCAATAATCAATTATTGGTGGTTCTCTTTATAAGCTTGGCCTAGTTTGTCTGCGGTAAGAATAGCTGCTTTAACGGCCTCAACAGTGACATCGAATGGCATAGCGTGAATAGATTCTTCTGGAATAAGAGCCTTCTCTGCAACTGCTTGCAATTCTTCATCAGTAATCTCGTCAAGACCAATATCTGCTAAGGTCATTGGTAAGCCGACTGATGCTTGGAAAGCCATCACTTCTTCTAGTTCTTCTTTTGGTGCATTCTCTAATACAAGCTGGCAAAGTGTTCCGAAACTGACAATTTCGCCATGTAGTGCATCATATTTTTCATGCAGAATGGAAATACCATTGTAAATCGCATGTACAGCTGCCAGTCCACCGCTCTCAAAACCTAAACCTGACAATAGAACATTTGTCTCAATGATATCTTCTAATGCAGGTGTTACTTGATTTATATCAGAGGCAATTTTGGCTGCTTTTCCGTGCTCGAGCAGCATTTCATAAGACAGTCTTGCTAAAGCAAAGGCAGCATTGGTTCCTTTCGCCTCATCAGCTGCTCCTTCTCGTACACCGTTTGGCAAGCCTGCATTTACATTGGAATACGAACGACGCGTTGCTCGTGCTTCGAAGTATGTTGCCAGTGCATCGCCCATACCTGCTAATAAGAAGCGTGTCGGCGCATTAGCAATCACAGTGGTATCGATAAGAATAACAGATGGACTGCTTTCAAAATATGCATAATCATCGAATGAGCCATCTTCATGATAAACAACGGCTGAGTGGCTCGTTGGCGCATCTTGAGCTACAATTGTTGGGGCAATAATAACATGCTTACCCTCTGCTACACATTTAGCCGTATCACATGCCTTCCCACCACCGAGGCCGACAACTGCATCACAATTATGTTCTTCCTGTAATGTTTGCAGGCGCTCAATTTCATTGCGAGTAACTTCACCTTGGAAATTTGCATCCACAAATTCGATATTAAATTTATCTTTCGTAAAGTCAAGCTTCTCACGAACACGATCGATATCTTCATCTTTTCCAACGATGAGCGCTTTTTTTACCAAACTGACTAACGTAATATCCTAAGTTTTTAAGTTCATCTTCACCTTGAACATACTTTGTTGGACTAATAAATGCTTTTCTCATTTAAAACCGCTCCTTTTCATAGTTAAGTTCATTCCCTACTCAATAAACGAATAGAGCATCCACTTCCTCCTTGAATTTCCATTTTATAAATATATACACATTTATTTTAATATATAAAAATAAACAAATAAAGCGTTTTACCCTCTTTATAAAGATAAAGGTTTCGGTTTCAATTAAACTTATTAATCTATTCATAATATGTTAATATAGTATGTTTATTTCTTTTCTTCCGCTCTTCGATAAGTTTGCAAGGTTTGTGCATAGAGCGGTAAAATCAAATCAATACTCGCTTTTATAAAGGCGGTTTGTTCTGTTGCATCCTCCAACAAGTCACTTCCTGGCTCAATAACCCGTCCAATCATGATTTCACCTTTTTTGACGTCAAGTACGCGTTGCAACACGTGTTCCATCGTTTCTTCCGTGAAAGGCTTGTACACTTCTTTTGTATGATCTGGAATAAGGACAACATCTTCGGGAAGACCTTGCCACGCCTGACGGTTCACCAACAAATCATGAATCATCTCATCTTCATAAGTCGGATTGTCGATTAAAGCTAGTCCAACAAAAATATAATCACCATTAACTTGTACTTGCAGATGTGGATACTTCTTATAACCACGGGAATCGCCACCCATTGCACACCATGTACTAGACGGTGGATTCTTCGTGCGACGAGCATGCTGCGCAATATGGAAGACACCATTCATAGTTAATTGGTCGTTCACATCCGGCTGAAACTCATCCCTAATCGCTTGAAACACTGGTTGAATCTCAGCACGAATCGCTGCCATTCTTTCATCTAGACCATCGATATCAAAAATTTTATACACACTAGGTTTAAATACTTGTTTCATTTTATCCCTCCTATTTGTTCATATTATACCATACGATGAGTGCTTTTCTTTTGAAAGCGGTCATATAATATGGTAGACTGAACCCGATGAAGGAGGAATTATAATGAAAATTGGTGTCCCTAAAGAGATTAAAAATTTAGAAAATCGGGTGGCTATGACGCCTGATAATGTAAAAGAATTAGTCCGAGATGGTCACGAGGTATGGATTGAGACAAATGCTGGACTTGGCTCATCTTTTACCGATGAAGCTTACCGAGAAGCTGGTGCAAAAATTTGTGATAGTGCCGAGGAAGTGTGGACAGCAGAAATGGTCGTAAAGGTGAAAGAACCACTTGAATCTGAGTATAAATATTTCTACGATGGCTTAATTTTATTTACGTACTTACACTTGGCAGCAGCAGAACGCTTAACTCAGGAACTGATTGATAGTGGTGTAACTGCTATTGCCTATGAAACAATTGAAAAAGACGGAAAACTTCCATTACTAACACCGATGAGTGAAGTAGCTGGACGAATGGCGGTCCAAGCTGGAGCTCACCACTTGGAAAAAGTTCATGGCGGTAAAGGTATTTTCTTAGGTGCTGTGCCTGGTGTACGTCGTGCGAATGTTGTTATCATTGGTGGTGGTGTTGTTGGAATGAATGCAGCTCGAATCGCCCATGGAATGCGCGCCAATGTCACTGTCTTAGATATTAATCCATCTACTTTAGATACTGTTGATGATGCCTTTAACGGTCAAGTTGAGACCTTAATGTCCACCCAATCTAACATCGCCCGCGTCGTTAAAGAGGCTGATTTGGTCGTTACTGGGGTCTTAATTGCCGGAGCGAAAGCACCTACCTTAATTACAGAAAAAATGATCCAATCGATGGAAGCCGGTTCTGTTGTAGTCGATATTGCCATCGACCAAGGGGGTAACGTGGAAACATCCACCCATGCGACCACCCACGAAGATCCCGTCTATACGAAACATGGTGTCTTACATTACACAGTCGCAAATATTCCAGGCGCCGTTCCACGAACCTCAACAGCTGCCTTAACAAATGTGACTCTTCCTTACACCCGAACACTTGCTCGCAAAGGTATTGAAGAAGCTGCTCGAACAGATGCCAGCATCCAAACGGGTATTAATACCTACCAGAAACAACTAACTAATAAAGCAGTTGCAGATACATTCAATTTTGAATATGTCGATATCAAAAGCTTGCTCTAATCATTTATTAGCTAATCAAAAAGCAGCCACCTATTAAGGTAACTGCTTTTTCTTTATTTACCATGGTGTTATTAATAATACATAATAAATTTCTTACCACCATTCTCAACTACTTGAATATCCATCCCAAACAGCTCATCCAGTACATCCTTTTTCATAATATCATCAACTGATCCCGCTTGGAATAACTGGCCATCTTTCATCGCAATAATATTATCTGCATAAGCTGCTGCGAAGTTAACATCATGTACGACTGTCACAATCGTCTTGTTCAATTCATCCACTAACTGACGGATTGTCTGCATCATCTTCACACCAAAATTCATATCTAAGTTATTCAATGGTTCATCCAATAAGATATAATCCGTATCTTGGCATAAAACCATTGCAATTAATGCCCGTTGTAACTGACCTCCAGATAATGTATCAATATATTGACCTTGCAACTTATCTAGCCCTAAATAATGCAGCGCGTTATCAATCACACGATGACACTGTTCACTTAGACGACCTCTAGTATAGGGAAAACGTCCAAACGCGACTAGCTCACGAACAGTTAGCCGAACATTCAGATGATTAGACTGCTTTAGAACGGATAACCGCTTCGCTAACTCTTCTGGTTGATACGCCTTCACCTCTTTGCCATCAAGTATAATATTCCCCTGTTCATAAGGAATTAAGCAACTAATCATTTCTAATAAGGTACTCTTCCCCGCGCCATTCGGTCCAATACAAGCTGTTAACTTTCCCTTTTCTACGGGCAAACTCACATTATGAATAACTGTCTTTTTTCCAAATGTCTTCGTTACATTTTTCAACTCCAACATAACTATAGTTGACTCCTTTCTTTCAACAACATAGATAAGAAATAAACCCCTCCAATTAATTCAATAACAACCCCTACATTTGTTCGAAAGGGTAATAGATGCTCAATGATTAATTGACTATATAACAAAATCACAATCGTTATTAAACTGCCACCGATTAATAAAGCAGCATGTTTATAAGTCTTTAATAACTGATAACTAACATTTGCACCGATAAATCCGAGAAATGTCATTGGACCAACAAGAGCAGTTGATACCGCAGTTAGTACACTAATCAAGAGAAATAACTTAAATTGTAACTGCTGAACGGGCACACCTAAATTTTGGGCATAATCATCTCCCAGATGTAGAACATCTAATGTCGAAGATATTTTAAATAAATAAGCAATAATGGGTGTGCAAATACCTACTGCTAAAACAATCAATGTCTGATCTATTTTGTTAAAGCTAGGTAGTGTCTGAGCGAGCACACTTTGAAATTCATTCGGATCAATTATCGCCTGCATAAAAGTCGTTAAATGACGCATCAATGTCCCAAAAATTACCCCCGTCATTAATAATAAAAATATTCGTCCAGCATATCGCTTAAAAAATAGATAAAATAACCCTAAACCTACCAACAACATAACGCTCACACTCAGTATAAAATTAAGTGGTTTATTGGTGATTAATAGACTTCTAGCTCCAAAGAAAAATATAGTACTGGTCTGAATAAAAACGAACAAACTATCTAAACCAATAATACTTGGACTTAAGATATGATTGCGCGTCATTGTCTGAAAAATAATAGTTGCTATAGTTGTAGAAGTCCCCACTATAAAGAAAGCAGGAATTCGCTGACTTCTTAACTTTAAAGAAAAACTTAATTGACCACGTGTATTATAAAATAAATATAAACCGACACCTAATACTACTGCGATACTTAGCCACCCTATAATTAACTTGCCCCGTTTCTTTTTAAACATGATGCTCACCTCGCAACAGTAAATATAAGAAGATGATACTCCCAAAAATACCGATCACCACACTAATTGGCAACTCATATGGATAAATCACTAAACGAGCCACCATATCAGAAATCAATGTAAAACCTGCACCAATAACAGCCGTTGGAAATAATATCTGGCGAAAGTTATCCCCTACTTTCATCGCAACCAGATTCGGCACAATAATGCCCAAAAATGGAATAGACCCTGCTGTCAATAATACTGCCGTTGTCCCCAATGCTACAACCACAATACCGATCAGTTCAATTCTATGATAAGAAACTCCCAACTCAGTGACAATATCCTTCCCCAAGCTCATCACCGTAAAATAGTGTGCAAACAAATAAATAACAATTAAGATAGGAATAGCTAAATAGATCAATAAATAATTACTCGAGCTCACCATCGAAAAATTCCCTTGCAGCCAAGATGTCACATTTTGAACTACTTCATATCGTAAAGCAAAAAAGGTCCCCACTGAGCCAATAATATTACCTAACATCATACCGACAAGTGGCACCATGATCGAACGATTGGATTTTATTTGGCGTAAAAAGAGAGTAAAAATAAATGTTCCCACAGTTGCAAATAAAAAAGCAAATAAAATTTGATGGAAAAACGTTTGACTACCGAATAAAACTAATGCTAACACAACACCTAAACGAGCACTAGACATTGTTCCGGCAGTCGTGGGGGAGACAAACTTATTTTGCGTTAATTGTTGCATTAGTAACCCTGATACTGATAATGTTGCGCCTGCTAATATCAAGCTAATTGTCCGCGGAATACGGGTTGAAAATAACACAATACGTTGCGAATCAGTTAACGAAAACAAGTCAACTAAGGTCAAGTTCTGAACTCCAATAAATATAGATACTACCGCTAATATGCCTACAATAATCAGACTGGTTACTTGCCTAATGAATCTATCTTGCTGAAAAATCACTATAACCATCCTTCTTCTGTCTAATTGAAAACGATTCTCATTCTCTCTTATTGTATTTTATCGAACAATACGCTCAATAGCAACATATAGCTCCCAATTACGTCCCCTATCGGCCTATCCCATTAGCAACTGGCAACTACTTTCACATCTAACATTAATATATCCCTTATTCTACTTAATTATCCGTTTAATTTCTCACTAAAACTTAAAAATATCGAGAAATAATTGACTTTCATTCATTCTTTCGGTAAACTATGAAACAATATAAAGAGAGGATGTGGAAATGTGAGTGTATGGGATCATAAATTTGATCGAGAAGGATTGACTTTCGATGATGTCTTATTAGTACCCGGCTACAGTGAAGTACTTCCCCAAGAAGTATCACTAGCGACTTCGTTAAGCGAAAAATTGCCCCTTAATTTACCTATTATCAGTGCGGGAATGGATACTGTAACTGAATCGGAGATGGCGATCGCTATGGCACGTGCAGGCGGGCTCGGTGTGATTCATAAAAATATGCCGATTGATGCACAAGCAGCGGAGGTTGATCGCGTCAAACGTTCAGAAAATGGTGTGATTCGCAAACCCTTTTTCTTAACACCGACTGATACAATTGAGCAAGCTAATCATCTAATGGCCAAATTCAAAATTAGTGGTGTACCGATTGTAGATAGTGCTGAAACACAACAGCTAGTCGGTATTTTAACCAATCGTGATATTCGCTTTGTCGAACATATGGGAGATACTATTGATACGTATATGACCGCTGATAAGCTAATTACAGCACCCATAGGAACAACATTAGATGAAGCTGAAAAAATCTTACATCAAAATCGCATCGAAAAATTACCGCTTGTCGATGAAGATAACAAATTAGCTGGTTTAATTACAATTAAGGATATTGATAAAGTCATCGCCTATCCTGATGCAGCAAAAGATAAACATGGCCGCTTAGTTGTTGCAGCTGCAGTTGGTATTGGTTCCGATACCGATGCACGAATCGATGCTTTAATTAAGGCTGAAGTTGATGCGCTGGTGATTGATACAGCACACGGGCACAGTGCCGGTGTGCTGAAAAAAGTTGAAGAAATTCGTCAGCAGTATCCTGATGTTGTCTTAATTGCTGGTAATGTGGCAACAGCTGAAGGGACACGAGCACTGATCGATGCAGGTGCCGATGTGGTGAAAGTTGGAATTGGTCCTGGTTCGATTTGTACGACTCGAATTGTAGCTGGTGTTGGTGTGCCACAGTTAACAGCAATCTATGAAGCGGCTTCGGCTGCAAGAAAGCTGGATGTGCCGGTTATTGCTGATGGTGGAATTAAGTACTCTGGTGATATTGTGAAGGCTCTAGCAGCAGGCGGAGCCGCTGTTATGTTAGGCAGTATGTTAGCCGGAACCGATGAGTCACCTGGAGAGTTTGAGATTTTTGAAGGACGACGCTTTAAGACCTATCGTGGTATGGGGAGTATTGGCGCAATGCGAAGCGGTTCAGGCGATCGTTACTTCCAAGCTGAAACAGCTGCCGACAAACGTGTCCCAGAAGGAATTGAAGGTCGAGTGGCTTATAAAGGATCTGTTCAGGATATCTTATATCAACTAGCCGGTGGTGTACGCTCCGGTATGGGTTACTGTGGAACAGCTCAAATTAAAGACTTACATGAAAAAGCTCAATTTGTTCAAATGAGTAATACTGGATTAGCTGAATCACATCCTCATGATGTACAAATTACAAAAGAATCTCCTAACTATTCACGTAAATCCTAACTCGTTTTTAACCCGAAGTTATATAACGCTTCGGGTTTTAGTTTGCACCAAATACTTAGAATATGGTAACATGTACATCTATATAAGGAGGTTTACCCGTGTCCAAACAAGTAGAACGATTACAAGAATCTGAAAAAGGAACTAAAATAAGTATTGCTGTTTACATATTAATGGCTGGCTTAAAGCTTGCTGTAGGTTTTTTCTTTAATGCTTCTTCCTTGATCGCAGATGGATTGAATAACTTTGGTGATGTTATTTCATACGTTGCCATGTTAATTGGTATGCGTACATCTCGCATTCCCCCTGATGAGAATCATCCCTATGGGCATTGGAAAGCCGAATCTATCGCCAGCTTACTCACTTCATTCATTATGATTTTACTGGGAATGCAAGTCTTAATTGATGCTATTGGCAATATATTGAATGGGGAATTAACTATTTCAAATCCACTCGCAGCTAGTGTTGGATTGATCTCAGCTACAGTAATGTGGGGCGTTTACCGCTATAACTTAAACCTCTCTCGTAAAACACATAGTAAAGGATTAAAAGCTGTGGCGAAAGATAATTTAGCTGATGCCCTAACCAGTTTAGGAACATCTGTCGCCATCTTTGCTGCTACTTTTTCACTATGGTGGGTAGATTATGTGATGGCCATTATTGTGGGTCTAATTATATTAAAGACCGGAATTGAAATCGCCTCAGAGAACGTTTTTTCCCTCTCTGATGGTTTCGATCAAGAACTACTCGCTCAATACCACTCTTCTATTATTAAAATAGAAGATATCCAACAAATTGTTTCTTTAAAAGCTCGAATGTACGGCAATAATATCTATGTTGATATTACAATTGTCGTTAACGGCGAAATGAGCGTCCAAACTAGCCATGACTTAACTGAAGAAGTTGAGGAATTATTATTTAAACAGTTTGATGTCATGCATACAGATGTCCATGTTGAACCGCTAAGCATGCATAAAATTTAGACTCTTCAACATTTAGTGTTGGTCACCACATCAGTAACAGAATGAATCGTTTGATTTTATCTCTCCCCATGAAATTGATGAATGGATAAAATCAAACGATTTTTTCAATCTTGCATAAAACATTGATAGACCTCTTACATCTGTTTTAATGATTCATCATAAGCCAGCAACTGATCAATAATCATTTTTCCATATCGCTTTAGTCCACGATAATGTTTTTGATCCGTATGATTTCCTTTTTATTTTAACATACAAAAGGTGCTCGCAAGAAAAATCCCTCACCAACACCAAAAATTGCCGTCAAATTAACTTATATAATTTTGTTCAATTTTTCACAATTAAAATCACTAAAAAAATGGCGCTGGACAGAGTCGAACTGCCGACACACGGAGCTTCAATCCGTTGCTCTACCAACTGAGCTACAGCGCCAAATCTACGATCCCGACCGGATTTGAACCGGCGATCTCCTCCGTGACAGGGAG